>Ga0181419_1000637_pt1 | contig 12379 bp, 15 predicted proteins | sample 42SPOviralmetaG_FD_130144 | JGI IMG/M metagenome (GOLD analysis project Ga0181419, IMG submission 130144) | Marine viral communities from the oligotrophic San Pedro Time Series (SPOT) site, San Pedro Channel, CA, USA - 42 SPOT_SRF_2013-04-24 | ecosystem: Environmental > Aquatic > Marine > Strait...
AACCTTTTCTTCAACCTTTTCTTCAACCTTTTCTTCAACCTTTTCTTCAACCTTTTCTTCAACCTTTTCTTCAACCGGGTTTACATCTTCTATTTCTAAGAGTCTTTCATTACACAATTGAACATATTCTGGATTTATTTCATAACCAATGAAGTTTACACCCAACTTTTTTGAAGCTACACATTCACTTCCTGATCCAGCAAAAGGTACAACTAATAGATTTTCTTCACCTTTGTTCATACAAGATTTAATTAGTTTTTCACATAGTTCTAATGGTTTTTGTGTAGGATGATTTACTCGTTCCTTTTTTCCAGCTCCACCAGCCAAAGCAGAAACCTTTATTACATCTCTTGGAAGGGCTCCATTTTCATGTGCTTTGTACACTGTTTCTTTTTCACCATTGCTAAACCTTCCTTTTGTAGCTTTCCTTGTTTTACCGGCTGCATTTTTTACATAACCTTCAGTATACGGTTCTCTAACATCGTCACGATTAAATGTAGGGTGCTTGTCTTTTGAACAACACAGTATACTTTCATGACTTCTACACCAAAATTTAGCAGTAGGTGTGTTCTTATTTGTATAATGCCAAACAAGCCATCTGACATTATAGGAGAGATCAATCCTAACCCGTATGAATGCTAATATTTCGCTAAAACCATAAATGAAAAACGTCCCTTTAGGTTTCAAGATCCTGAAAGATTCATTCATCCATTCATCACACCATTTAAGGTAATCTTCCATTTTTTGTTTGTCACTATTGTTTCCAAAATCTTTACCAATGTTGTAGGGTGGATCGGCAATAATCATATCAACGCTTTCATCTTTCAATTCTTTCATACCTTTAATACAGTCGCATGACATAATCATGTTTACAGTTTTTGTATTTCCCTCCATATATATTTATAGAAAGATAAAAAAAGTTTCAAATTTTAAAATATATATTATGCTATTAAACTCTAATTTAATTTCCATATTCTGTAGCCCATCCCTTGATACCAGCTGAACTACAAAACACATCATAGATTGATACATTTTCAACATCTAGCTCATAATAGTCGGCATAATTCACAATACTCTTTTTTCTCATATTTTCAGGAAACTTATTGATCTTTTCATCTCTCTTTTTCTTTTCCATAACTTCCATAATCATTTTGGTATCTTCATCGTATATATTTCTTACTTTTTCCCACAATCCATTTATTTCTGGTATTTCACCCGTGTTAGGATCAACCTTTGAAAACTCGTATATGATAGAATTGATGAGATTTTGACGCAATTTGGAACAGCGATTGTTAAGTTCCATCTTTTATTCTTTTTTTTAGAAACTAAAGGTAATAATTCAAATTTATTATTGTATAGGATCATAAGCATACCAGTTTTTACTTCCCATTGACTGATTACATCCACCACAAATTGGTCTCATATTGTTAGGTTCTGTAGCTCCTCCGTTAAATTCAGAGATGATATGACCACATTGATAGCCATTTTTGATACCCTTCCCCCTTCGTAAAATAGTATTACAAAAGCTAATAGGACAAACACCACAATCTTCATCTCCAAATTCTTTCTTCCATACAACATTCTTTTTGTAAGCAGATATACTAGACTTATTAATCTTTGTTTTATGATAAGGTGCTTTCGTTTCATCTCCAAGCCATTCAATAAAATTATTTCCTCTCATTGTGAAAATTATCTTTTGTCTTATTAATTTCTTTTCTGGTTCATAGAAATTAGATCCATTATTAATCATATTGACTTCATATCGGTTTATTTCAAAAAATTCACTATTTTTATCTTTGAGATTATCATATGCTTCTTGCGCATTTTCAAAGCTCTCAAAATATTTCATATTATCTAGCTGTATTACAAATTCTTCAATTGTTTTAAATCTTCCATTTTGAGTTTTCTTTTTCGCAAAGTCAGAACTGTGATATTTTTTTAGTTTTCCTGTAAATTCTTCTTTTGTGTTTCCAAAGATATCTTTTTGATTCACATAATATTCATTTTTACTAGAATCTTTGTTTACAGAAATAAATATTTCTTTTAACATACTTTCGTTTTCGCATATATACCAGCAGAAAACTAACGAGTCCTCTATCTTATGATTTATGTATAGAGTCTTTCCCATCTCTATACGATGCTGTCCATCTAGAATATACCAATTATTCTTCCAAACACCTATAATAATACGATTCTTCAATTTAAGGAGTATTGGTTTTTTTTGATATTCTACAATCATTTCTTCAACTTTATCTTCTAAAAGTGAACCCTGGTAATTTGGTTTTCGTATATTATTCATCTTTTTATTATTTACTAAATCTTCAAATGTCACATTTGTTTGAAAATAGTTTTCTGATTTTTCAGTTTGCTTTCCAATGTATTGGTGACGAGGCATTTGTTCCTTTTATTCTTATAAAGGAGTATTATTTTAAGTAATTTTTACATTTTATTATCTTATTTTCATAATAAACATAAAAAAGGTAATTTAGTAAAAATTAGAATAGTTTAATATCTGTGAAAGCATGTAAGAATAGTAAAGCAAATATAATAATCAATATTATTGTTGAAAAATCATTTTCGGTTTCATTGTTTTGAAATCCTTCATTGTTATCAGCAATCATTTTTTCTAATGCTGGGATATGTAATCTTCTTATTAGATCAGTATAAAGGGCCAAGTTAACATCCCTCTGTATAGAAACTAAATAACTTAGCTTAGCAGCAAATTTAGAATAATCATCTTCATTCATATTTCCACTTAAAAATTTATCAATAAATTGGTTCCAATCTTTTTCAGTTGCATCCTTTCGGGTATCATTAAACCTATCCTTTAAATTATCTTTATAAGTAATTGAATAGGCGTTATCGAAAAACATATCAGCTTTCTCTTTTATATGATTATAGTATTTATCTTTATCCGTATATCCATTATTAAGACGTTCTTTACCAGTATCTATTCGTTCTTTAACTTTAGTTAAAAAAAATTCTTTATCACTCGTAATAAGGGATTGTACTTCATCCCCAAATTTTTCTGATTTAGCTCCATTCCATAAATTATCAAATATAATCTTTTTTTTTTGATTTATAACTTGATTAGCTGAAGGTGAATTACCCATAATATATATATAATATTATTTAAATACATCTCTCAATGTTATAGTAGTATAACAACTATTATGGAACCTGAACCTGAACCACAAGAAAGAATTTTTATCCCACCGGATTTTTATTGTCCTATCACAGGAGAACTTTTACAAAATCCTGTATCTGATCCAGCAGGACATACTTATGAAAAAGAAAGTGTCCTTAAATGGCTTTCTACAAAAAAAGAATCACCCATTACAAGGGAATATCTAGAACCAACAATGCTATCCGATAATACAGCACTCAAACGTAGCATTGATTCTATTCGGGATAAAATTCAAAGTGATCAACTAAAGATTGATTCTAGATTATGTGAAGAAACTCTTGAACTATACAAGAGTAAACTAGATGAAATTACAATAGATCAATACTATACTCAAGGTAAGCTTGTTGTGTCTATTAATACTCCAGAAGTTGAAAAGAGACCACCCATTGACATTGTCCTTTGTATAGATGTATCATACTCTATGTTTGATGAAGCTACTCTTAAAGGGGCGAAAAATGAAAAGATAAGTCATGGTATTTCTGTCCTTTCACTCACTATTTCAGCCGCTAAAACTATCTTATATAGCCTTGAAGATGATGATAATATTTCAATTGTAACATACAGTTCACATGCTGAAACTATTGTCAGTAATCAATCATGTACAGCTGAAAATAAATCTCTTATCACTCAACAACTCGATAGCTTAAAGCCAATAGCAAATACAAACATGTGGTCTGGGATTGTCGCTTCTTTAGATATTCTTAAAGAAACATCTCCACCTGAAAAAAATAAAGGTATTATTCTCCTCACGGATGGTGTGCCGAATGTTGAACCACCAAGAGGACATGAAACAACTCTTGAAAGATATTTTACATCAGAAAATTTTAGATGTCCAATTACAACCTATGGTTTTGGTTATAATCTAGATTCAAATCTTCTTGCGAATATTTCTAACCTTTCAGGTGGAGATGGATTTTCTTTTATTCCAGATGCTTCAATCCTAGGGAGTGTTTTCATTAATGGTATTAGTAGTATTTTAACAACAGCTACGAATTATCCTAAACTACAAGTCCATCTTTCAAATGGAGTCCTTTTTGAGGATGGTTCTGATGTTCAAGAAATAGAAATTGATTCTCTCAAATATGGTCGGTCAAAAAACTATGTTTTTAATTTAGATACTTCTGAAGAACTTACTCAGAATTTTTCCGATGTAACTCTTACTCTTGTTAATGGTAAGACATTTAATATAAACCAAAATACATTCAATGTCGGTATGGTGAATAGACAACTGTTCCGGGTTGGTGCTATTAATTCTATTCGAGAAGCATCTACAATGCAATCATGTAGTGATAGTGGTGTAAAAGATTATATAAACATGTTTTGTAAGACAATGAAAGATTTTCATAAATCTTCCAAAGACGTATATATTCAGAATATTATTCAAGATTTTGATGGTCAAATAAAAGAAGCACTCAATATTACAACTCGTGGAGCTCAAGAAAATTGGTTTGATCGCTGGGGGAGACATTATCTCCTTTCTTTAATGGGCGCATACAACAATGAAATTTGTAATAATTTTAAAGATAAAGGTATATGGAATTTTAAATCACCTATGTTTGATAGACAATGTGATACAGTCTCAACCGTTTTTGAAGCTATTCCTCCACCTAAACCTGATATTGTAAAAAGACAACCTACAGTAAGAACAAGGGGTGGTTCTGTTTATTTTGCTGAACAATCCGTTTCAAGGTCTCCTCTAAGAAGTATGTCTGTTTATAACAATTCCGGTGGAGGATGTTGTATTGGATCCAGTGGTGTCCTTATGGCTGATAAAACTATTCGCCCAATAAAAGATCTTAAAAAGGGTGACTTAGTATTAACGTGTGATCCTAATAATGTAGATGAAACAGTTATTAGTCCTATTGAGTGTCTAGTTTTTACAAAATCATATAATGATGAAGAACTACTTTCAACAATATCTAATAAGGCAACAAGTCTTTCACTAACACCATATCATCCTGTAATAAACAATAAAAATTATCAATGGACTTTTCCAATTAGTCTCAATCCTCCACAGATAAGAAAGTGTGAAGGGGTTTATACAGTTGTTGTTCAAAATCGCTTTCCAATCATTGTACAAGGTTTTACTTATGCTACCCTCGGACATGAGATTACTGGAGAGGTAATTGGTCATCCATTTTTTGGAACCGATAGAGTTATCAACGATCTTAAAAAATTCAATACATATGATTATGGATTTGTCAATTTAGAAAAGGCTAATTATAAAAGGGAAGGCGGTATTGTTACTGATATTTTTTAAAAAAATAATATTTAAGTTCATTCAATAAGACTATTCTATTAAAGTTTGTATCGGCTACTTCACAAAGATGACCATGCTCATGGAGTGTTTTAAAACTTTTCTCAACTTCAATATAATATCCTATATCTATAAGATTTGATACTTCTTCCATTAACCATACTTTACATTTATCATAATACTTTTGTTTTTCTATATATTTTAGTTCTATGAGTAATTTTTCAAGTATATCATCCGATAGTTCTAGTAAGTTCATCTTTTATCCTTATTTTCTAAAATATTTTTAAATGGATAACGATGAAATTCTCATGAGAATGAAAAAACATTATATTTTCTTTCAATCTTTAGAAGGAAAAGTTAGTGAGGATATACTAGAAGAATGTAAAAAATATATGGAATTACTGTTTTTAGATTTATTGAGAGAAAACTTAAGGGTTAAACTGTAATGCTCTCCTTGAAAACTTTATCTTCATACCTAGCCACTTCACATCATACCCTGGATATCTTCTACGTTGTCCTAGAGCATTGTTTACACCTGGAACTTCTATTTGATCAACGCGAACATATTCTTTGACCTGTTTTGAGAGGACTTTAGCCATAAACTGTAGTCTCGCTAACTTATATGACTCTCTGGTATAACCTTTTGATGTTAGTATCCCCTTTGTAAGTACTGGGTTTGGCCTCGGAAATTTATACCATTCTGGTTGCTCTGCACGTCTCTCTATCATACGCTTCGGAGAAATGCATCTATCGGGGTCGTGGAGGTAGACGCATCCATTCCCATCATTACCTGTAAAAACGTCCTTGTAGAATGGTTCATCAAGGGAAGCTACATAGGGTAAAATTGTCTCTTTCATCGTTTCTTCAGAAAACTTATCCTTCGTCAAGTAGGTTTCCAGCAAATAGGTGCCAACATCCCTATCAAGGTATTTAATAGGTGAGTCAGAGATAACCCGCATTTAGGTGTAACCTTTGTGTCTTTTATGATAATGAAAAGATATCTTTCAAATTTAAACAAAAAATATCATGTTTATGAACTATACTAATTTGTTTATCGCGCGTTAATCTTCTCTAGACCTCTTGAGATGGTGAACAGATCTTTGGGAACAAACATTGGTGCTATGGGATTAAGCCCCTTTTTGTATTCCTTAGTAACAACTTTTACTTTCTTTTTTTCTTCGGCTGAAAGTTGATCATACCCTAACTTCCTGACACCGTCGCAATTTTGACACCGACAGTTCCTGTAGAACCAGAATGGAGATGCTCCTGAAAGGGCATTATCGTATGATTCATCCGGTATATCATCCCAGAGGACATGCTTCCTTACCTTTCCTAAAGAGTTGTTTTCTATCAAAGGTTCCATCATTTTTATGTGACTATCAGACATTTTTTCTCCTTGTTTCCATTTTGTGAAAAGGTACACAACCCCCATTTTCTCTATTGGGATTGTTTTCATTTGATGGAATCCCACAGTAGAGATGTATCGTGTACAAGGTTTCCGTGCGCTGAAACGAAGTTTTTCGGGTCCTAACAGAGGACGGTGCAATTTCCAGTAGACATTTTTTTCCTGATGTATGCTACTTGGTGGCGATAACCCGGTTGATATCAACCAATTGGCGAATGAATTACCCATCTGGATGAAATCATATAGATAGAATCCCTTGGCTTGGTGATCCCATTTCCACTCGGGGTTATCTTTCGTGTAGTTGAAGTTGACGATGAGACTTAGACGGAGAATATGGAACTGGATCTCGATGGGAAGGGTCGCGATCTTCTTGGCTATTTTCATGTCTGGACGGAGGATCATAGGAGCCATCGTTTAGTGTTTATGTATTCGTATTATAATCACCAACATTATCTTTTCAAATTTAAACAAAAAATATTATGTTTATATCTTTCTCTGTCTATTTGCAACGGTCCGCTATTTCCCATTCTCGGCGTTCTTCAGAAGGAGGACAACCATCATTCTCATCCCACTTTATAATGTATTGCCAGTAAACAGGTAAGGATACACGACAATTATTTGTCTTCAAGGCGTAGTCAATAGAACACCATCGGTGTATTCCTCGGTCATTGTGTGGGGAATGGATATCTATCTCCCAGAATTTACCCTCAACCTTTTTTTTATCATCCTCTGGAAGGTTCCAACGGGCCTTTTTATATGCTGTGTATCTTACTTTATCGCAAAGGAAGCACCTACATTTATTGTGAAACCAGTAGATACCAAATTCTGAAAATGGAATGTGTGGTATACCCGTTGAAGGGTCTACGTATCTGTTAAAGTGACCTTCTCTCTCACTAATGATACTTGGTGTAGTAGCGTCTGGAGCTATTTGAACATGGGTTATTTGATCTTTTGCTAGATATCCTAGTGCTTTTGCCTTCATGCAAAGTGTGATTGGTGTGAATTTAGGGACCTCTGGAGCTGGAGAGAAGGCGGGGACGTGGCCCGTAGGCCAGTAGTGGTCTGGAAACCACTCGCCATTCTTCTCAACCCCCCTTGGGGGAGCTACGCAAGGAGCATGTGTTATTTGGCCTTCCCCATACTCCATGTATGGGTCTTCACAGTGTCCAGAGTCTATGAACTCTAAAGCATCGTAGAAATGAATCTGGTTTTCCTGTTTCCATGTGATCATGTTGGAGGCGACAGCCATCTTGAAGACCTTCACCTTGACCGTCAGTGGGAGGTTGTAGAGGTTTTTCAATATCATCTTCTTCTTCTTGTCGTTGGTCTTCTTCTTGTAGAGTGGATGATCCTTCGTGAGGCGTAGACGGAGCTTGTTTCGTGGAAATGTAGGCATCTTAGTGCGTTTATTCAGTGTTTTTTGTTCTGTTCTTGGTCTTCAAAGAGATTTCAAATTTAAAAAAATTTGAATAGTCATACACATCTTTACTAAAAACTATTCACAGACAATGGTGGCAGACACTTTCACCATCCTCTCAAACCTACTCTCAGAAGCTCCTCTCGACATCCAGATCACCATCAACGAAGTGTTGAAGCACAAATACAAGTTCAGACATGTCTTACACTCAATTGACGAGTTCATCACAAGAGCAAATGAAAAGAACAACAATTTCCTCATAGATCGGCATGGACTAACGTGGCTTCCAGGCAACTACTACGAGATCATGCCCATGCGTCTTGGTCTCAAGTTCATCAGACACGATCACATCTCAGCCAGGCATAGAGAAGTATGGTCCCGATGCCGTGTGACCCGTGGGTTGCTAGATATACCTGATAGACTCGTTGAGATACATGATACGAGTAAACTTTACATAGCAGGTATACGTATCAAGTCATACCCTTACAGTGAACAAGCCTTTGTGAGGTGTACAATGTATGGTTTTGGATGTAGGGATAAGGATAAGTTTGTAGGTGACTTTATGCGTGAAGGATCGCTACTCTGGCAGAGGAAGCATAATATATCTTTACAAGATGCCCGCAATGCTTACAATACTACGGCACTGACTGGAGAAAACACAACCGAAGAAAGATTGATACGAAGAATGATGGATGCGGAAGAAATACAAATTAACTCATGAAAGAAAAATCACTATAAATATGATATTTTTTGTTTAGTAAGGATAATACATTTTGTATATCCACTTTAACCATTCTAATCTTTTTTGTTTTTCTTTTTTTATGATTTCTATAAGATCAACATGTGTCATTTAAAAATACTAAATGTTATATTTTTAAATTAAAAAACTGTTATTTTAATTGTGATAGTAGGATAATAATATTTAATATATATATATAATGAATATAACAAATGATTATTATATAAGAGAACAACCGTCAGGAGACGATAATTTATTCAATTACTTCCAAGATGAAGGAGGTGATAATTTTGTTTATAAAGGAATGTTTGATGCTGTGAGAGAAAATGATTTTATGAAAATAGATCAATATATTAGTTTAGATATTATCGATCCAAACTATCAAAGTGTAACCGGACATACATTATTAACATTTGCGGCTTCCTTATTACAAGTTGAAACAGTAGATATATTACTAGGTTGGGGTGTTGATCCTAATAAGAAGTCTTTTGGAAACACTGCACTTGATCTTGTAGATAGTATTTTTTTATATCGTGAACCTATCGGCGACGAACTACAACGTAAAAATGAGATTGTTGTCTTATTAGAACAAAATGGTGGCTTAAGAAATTTTTCAAATGATAGTTCTCTTGATAGTATACCAAGTGATCCAGACTATGATTTAATGAAACAACAAGCAGCAACACATATTCAACGAATCTATCTAGCAAAAAAAAAAATACAAAAATTAAAAAATGTAGGTAGAAATATTGGAAAGAGAGAACCAACCACAAATGTTCAAGAAAAAATAAGAAGATATATGGAAGTTATGGGACAATTTCATATTGAAGACCCTATCCGTGGATATGGTCATGAACTTATTATGAAATCTAATAAAAAGGGTGGAGGATGGAGAAGAAAAACTAAAAAGAAGAGTCGTAGAAAGAGAAGGTAATATCTATATGTATAATTATATGTTATCTATATTATAAATGGCTATACAACCTATTTTAAAACTGCTTAATTCTGTTTTTGATACAAAATGTTTGTATAAAAAAACAGGTGAGATTAAAAGGGGACCGGGCATCATCTGTGGTTTTTATATTTTTACCATGATATGTTCTTTATTTTATAATATAGCTGTTCCTGAAAAAAATATTGATAAAAAAGAACGTATAAAAAACATTATATCAGATTTGTTACACACCATATTTAGCGTTTTATTTATGTATCACATGTGTTATATATGTAGAGGTTTTGTAGGGTTTCTACTACTATTATTAATAAACATTACATATTTTGTTATAAGATATGGTTTATTTTAACATTTTATCGTATATCATAGAAACTTGATCTATCCATTTTTCATTAGTAGGTTTTATGGATGAAGAACCTCTATAACCATATGACCATTCATATTTTTCATCCCATTCTATATCACATTTGTTTATACATTTATCCTTATCTACTTTTGCTAATACTTTAATTGGTATCACTATCATAGTCCATGAATATTTTGTAAAAGAATCCTTAGCTTCTTTTAAAGTAGACCATCCTGGTCCACCATGGAGAGTTATTTTTATTTCATCATCAGTTGGTAATCTAGGTGTATCAGCTACTTCTAATATAGATACATACCCTCTTCCTGGAAAATACCATGCTAATTTATCATTTTTTTTAAGTTTATTAGGTAATTGATGATTTACATTAATTATTTTTGTTCCATCGTATCCACCCCATGTATGAACAAACCCATTATCGATTAGATGATCCCAAATTTTCAGATGACCATCCATATTATTTTTATTATAACCATTCATATACCATACATCGCAACTTTCAAATAAAGGATTGATTCTATAGTTTTCTTTTTTTTCTTTAACATTATATTGTATGTTATCAAAAATTTCTGGTGATTCCATGAAATCATTAACCATGTCTAAATAATTTTTATCTATATTGTTTTCTTTTAGTTTCACATTGATTGCTTGAAATTTTCCATGGGTAAAATCCAAATTAAAACTAATATTTTTTTCTATCAATTTTGTTTTTTTTAAGATGAAGTTTAGACAATTGTTTTTATGAAATGTTATCTTATTTTCAAAATCAGGACATTCTATTGAACCAAATATATTATCTTGTGAAACAAACGTTATTATTCCATTATATTCTTTCACTTCATATATAGATATCTTTCTCTCTAATTCCATTATCCATAAATCTTTTTTATTAATGATATCTTTGTAATGATCACAACCACTTTTTGTTTTATGAAACAATCCCCAGTAGAGTTTTGTATATTTTTCACATTCTTCTTGTACATCTCTGAGTTTCTTTTTTAATTCTTTGATAGAAGACATTTCTATAATTGTATTTTTTACATTTAAATATTTATCAAATTTTTATTCGTCATCGCTCGTATCATTTTCTATAAAGACATCATTTATCTTTTTTAAGTAACCCATACATAGTAAATATTCATTATTACTTATTTTACATTTGATGTCATCAATCACATTTAATAATTCCGCAATGTTTTCTTTTACACCTACAACTGTATTAGAGTATTTTTTTTCAAGTTCACCGTTCATCTCAATTAAAATATTTATTGTGTTACAGCCATCAATTTCATTTATATTTTTTGTAAAGTTTTCATATTGTTCTTTTACAGTTGAAAACTCATATGTTAATTCTTGACTATATTTTTGTAAGTTGTCGTGTCTTTGATTTAATTCGTTATATTTCTCAGCTAAATTGTTAAACTCATCTTCAAGATAACTTTTTTGTTTTATTTTTTCATTATATTTTTCGACCAATTGATTTTTTGACAAATGATTATTTGTTAAGTAAGTTAATATATTTTTCTGTTCCATCTAGATTTTTATATTTATTATATTAAGTATATAATTATAAAGTATATTATACAAATTATATTATATTATATTATAAATGGATTGTAAGTTAGATTTAAAGTCAATATTATTTATTTGTTTTGTAGTTTTGGCTCTTCAACATTTTTTTAATATTTTTGGCGTAGAAGCCTTCAGAAACCGTCGTTGTAATAGCCCTTCTAAACCGTGTGGAAGACCTCCACGATGCACAGCTAAGAAAAACTTTAATATCTATCATGGTGGTGAAAGAATTAATGGACGTGCTTGTACTAGGCAACAGTTACTAAGAGAACATACTAGAACTAAAAAGGCAAGAAGGATGACCAGATATAGACGACCTAGGAGATAAATATAAAAGACTATTTTCTACAAAATTATTTATAATATTTCTGATAGTTTTGTAACAACACCATTAATTATGCTCTGTTAATATATTTTATATTATATTTGTATGACCAATAACACGGATGTTTGATATTTTTTATATGAAAAGTGTAACAACAC
>Ga0181419_1000638_pt1 | contig 12373 bp, 15 predicted proteins | sample 42SPOviralmetaG_FD_130144 | JGI IMG/M metagenome (GOLD analysis project Ga0181419, IMG submission 130144) | Marine viral communities from the oligotrophic San Pedro Time Series (SPOT) site, San Pedro Channel, CA, USA - 42 SPOT_SRF_2013-04-24 | ecosystem: Environmental > Aquatic > Marine > Strait...
ATCCCGTAGGTCCTGCAGCTCCAGTTGAGCCTGTGGGGCCCGCTGAACCAGTGGGACCTGCGGAACCAGTAGGGCCTGCTACCGTAGAGGCTGCGCCTGTAGGACCAGCAGCTCCAGCGGCTCCTGTGGGGCCTGCTGAACCAGTGGGACCAGCAGCTCCTGTCGGACCTGCGGAACCAGTTGGACCTGCAGCACCAGTAGGGCCTGTTGCGCCTGTCGGTCCAACACCTCCCTCTTCCCAGTTAGCTGCGTCTGTCCAGGTTCCACCTTTGTATATATAGATTTTGTCGTCGTCCTTCATGACGGCGACGTAGCCAGCAACCCTTAGCGAATCATTTAGATCGTCCCTATACGATAGGGCAGCGTCAGCCCCAGACTTAGCGTCGAAAATGCCCAAACCTCTAACCTGAAGGTTGGTTACATCAAGAACTGGCTGATCTGGGTTTTGATTATTTACAGTACCTGGAAAATTAGGCATATTAGTCGTCTATAAATATTGTTAAGGAAGGATTAAAGGCTTTTGTGGCTACCGACCTATAAATCCTGTAGGAGTCTGTATGTCCAAAAGAATTTTCAAGATTAAAATCACCAAGTTTCCACATATCAGCTGGGGTGTCAGCGTAGTCATTAAGCGTTAAGTTTATGCCTGTGCTGCCGCCCTGCTTTACATTTAAGAGATCACCTATGCTTGCCTTGTATATTATGTAGGTGTAGTTTGAAATGCTGTTAGAATCGGATTCTGTTATTAAGTCTTTTCCAGACGATCCAAAGGATTCCGTACCATCATAAAGAGTAGCGTGACCATTTGAAGTGCTAGCGTCATCAAAAACATCTTGTGCGTCATTGTCTGAAGACGTATCAATTAAAGCTGTTGAGCTAGCCACAAGCAGAAGAGGGTATCTATTCATGTAGAATAGACTGTTGCTAGATTCCTTAGCGTAAGACGATGAGTCGTTATCACTTTTTTCGTCATCAACCTGAGCCTTATAAGTAACGACACCTGTCGTGTTTGAAATTGTCGTGTCTTGAAACGTGTAATCGTGATCGCCTGGCTGAACGCCTGTTCCAGAACCAAAAGTCTTAATAAGGCTGCCGCTCCTGTAAAGCCTAACTTCAGTTATATTTACCCCGCTTGTTTGCCTGTCAACTGCAATAGTAATGTCACTGTCGTTATTTCCTACCTCTCTGTTTGTGTCGGATTCACCTGTTCCAGAATCGGTAAAAGATGAATTTGTAACCCTGTCAAGGCTTACGCTTACACCAGGGTCATTATAAGAAGCTTGAGAAGTGTCCTCGTCAGTTATGGTGCCAGTTCCAGTCTGATCGTCAGTTACCTCTAATTTGTACTTAAATCCCGAAGTAGGGAAGGCCGACAAGGTTTGAGAGTTTGTGGTCGTGTCACCAGATATGCTTGCTCCAGCCGAGTAAGATTCAGTATATACCTGAGTGTAGCTGCTATCGGATTGAGTCGTCAATTTTCGCTTTATGACTATCGTTAATGCAGCCCCAGCGGGAGCGTTATTGTTAGTGACAGACCAGGATAAGGTGACGGTAGGTGTTGTTGCGCTAGCAGAATAATCTGGGTCTGTAACACTAAATGAAGTAATCGTAGGGTCCACGATATCAACAAAGGCACCTGTCAGCACCTCCACAGCTGTTTTTCCATTAGAGGGAACGGTATCCCCGTTCAAGTACTTTCCAAACGACTTCTTTACGCCTCCTTCATCGGGAATGTTTAATACGTAGTCTTGGCTAAAAACATCATCTGATCCATCTGCTCCAGCAGGCCCAGTGGCTCCAGCTGCTCCAGCAGGTCCAGTGGCTCCAGCTGCTCCAGCAGGTCCAGTGGCTCCAGCAGGTCCAGTTGCGCCTGTTGCTCCAGCAGCTCCAGCAGGACCAGTGGTTCCAGCGGGTCCTGTCGGTCCAGAGGGCCCTGTAGCTCCAGCGGCTCCTGTCGGTCCAGCTGCTCCTGTAGGTCCAGCTGCTCCAGCAGGTCCAGTAGCCCCTTGAGAGGCAGCCGTACCGTCAGCACCTTTAGGCCCCCTAACACCCTGAGTGGTTATCGTGAGGCCAGGCGCAGGAGCAGAAGAAACTGATACAGTGCTGTTCGTTGGGGACGTTACTGTGACTGTATTTGATCCCTGTAAAGTAACTGTAACATCACTCATTTCAGCTAGAGATATCTTCGTTCACTTTAAGGCTTCCTCTTAGTATGGTTGTCACAGAATCACCGACTCTTTGCTGAATATCATACACATAAGTTCCTACAGGAAACAGGCTCATGGTTTCTGAAGATGCCGTAATTTTTACGGTTCCTTCATCTGATTTCTCAACAAAATCAAATCCGTTAGAAAGTGAAGGGTTGATTCTTGATTCTGATTTCGAAAGAGAACTAGAAGCCACTACCTCTCTCTTTGCATTTCCCGACCTCGATCTAGGGGGGTTTGTTTTTACATCCATCAAAAACTCATAACCCAAAGTTTCAAGCTGAATAGCGGTTCCGCTAGAATCCTTTAAGGTAATAGTTAGATTAAAGGTATCTCCCCTTCTGCACGTAACATCAAGTTTTTCTGATACGTCTAAGTTTACTTTTTCAGCCATGTCAACCTAATAATGAATTTACAATATTGTCTACGCTGTCCCCAGACTCTGGAAGCTCACCTCTTTTTCCCTGTCTTTGAGATAACAGCTTACTTTGCTCTGAAGACTGCTTCTTTACTCTATCGTCTTTACGATCTTCTTTAAGGACTTCAAGCTTCTCTTTAAAGTTCTTTTCATCTTCTTTAAATCCAAGCGTGGCCTGAGCCTTAATCATCTCAATTTCCTTCCTGAACTGATGCTTAACTTCTTCTAGCTGAGAATCAAGCTGAGTCTTAAGCTGCATTTTCTGACCTTCTAGCTGGGCCTCCATCTGCATTTCTTGCATCTTAGCCTGTGCAGCAGCCTGTGAAGCTGCCTGAGCTTGCTGTGCTTGAGCTTGAGAATTCTGCATTGCGATCTCTTGCATTTTAGCCATGCGCTTTTTACGGCGAACAACCAGAAGCCTTTCAGCCTGGTTTATATCCTTCATGCCTCTTATAGCAATAGCGTCCTCTATGTCAAGCTCCTTTTGCTGCAAAGACATCTGTATGTTTTGCTCTAGGTAGGTTCTGTCCTGTTCTTCCATCTCTTTTACCACCTGTACTCCAAAGTTGTACATAGGAAGATCCTTAAAAGAAGAAAGAACAGACATATTCTCTTTTCCTATAGCGTTCTCATAAGCTGTATATATTACAGAGTCAGAAGGAAGGACTTGAATGCACTTGACTACATCCTCGCACACCTTCTTAAACAAAATCATAGAGGCGTTTGTGATGTCGTAGGTGGCGTTATTTCCAGCTGCGATTGCATTCTGCTGAACACCCACTAAAGTGTCACCCTTTGGGGTTGATGCATCCATCATCTCGTTAATGCCTGTTGCGTCTCTAATGAGTCTTAGGTAGTGATTATACAGACCAATAAGCTCATTTATATTTCTTATGGCGTTTCCGATCTCCCTTACTGGAGGGTTCTGAAATCCTCCTTCTGGGTTTTTGCTCCTGTAATAGAAAACCCCCGTCTGCTCGTATATGTCGTGAAGATCAAGCGGCTGCAAGTCTCCTCCTTTTCCAAGCTGCACATTCTCAAGACCCTCGATATCTATGATTAACCCGTCTGGTTTCGCCTTAGCGATAGCCTGCTGGATCTTTAGGTGAGTAAGCTGTAGCATGTCTGCAAACCCTATACAGCTGTCAACCATAGACTTAGGCATCATGTTGCGGATATTGGTAGATACCGCAGAGTAAGATAAGGTCACTTTAGATAAATCGTGAATATTCTTAGGCATGTTTTTCTTCATGCCGTAGTCAAACATTATCTCACACCCACCTAATATGTAGCTTCCACCATAAACGGTAGCTAACTCCATCTTGCTAGGGTTCCTGTCGTATACACTACCGCTCTTCTCTTCATAGTCAAACCCCTTCATGTAGAAGTTGGTGTTGCCAAAGCGATTCTCTTTTTCCTCAAAATAAATACAGTCAACAGATATGAACTCAAAATCCAAAATGTCAACCATATACTCATCGTAACCAAACTCTTGTCGAAGAAGACGATTGTTGTAGTTACTCTTATTAAACAAGCTAGGATCGTTGCCGTCGTTATTTCTAACGTTATCGGCTATCTTCTTAAAGTCCTCTTCTGTTAGTTCGTTACTAGCTATTCTTTTAAGCTCGGCAATAGAAACCTTTTTTACATGACCAGCATACATGAGATCATTTAGACCTGGGTCTTCCGTGTAGCTATGAATAAAGGTAGAAGGATCTACGTACTCGGTCTTAATGCCCTCACTCGGATGGTTGCTACGCTTTACAACGGCCATACCTAAAGAAACAAGATCATTAACGCATCTCCTAAAGATAGCGTCGTTAAAATCGTTCCAAGAAAGCGTCATGTTGGTCCCAATCTGAGCGGCAATCTCAGCGTCGGTTTTTATGTTAGTTCCGAGCAAGATCTCAGCCTCCTCTAAAGAGTCTGGAAGGTTGTCTGGGTCCTCACCGATGACCATGCCCGTGCTCTGCTTGAGCTGCTGAAGCTGCTTCTTAGCCTCTACTTGGATTTCTATCCTCCGCTTCTTGTTGTTTTTTTCAGATGATGATAGTGGATCAACAGCCTCCAGATTTGGGTATGGGTTTCTAGAAAGGATCTTGTTTACTACCACCCTCACAAACTTAGGTAGGATAGGAACAGGAGTGTAATCCATGTTGAGTAAGCTGCCGTCCCCAGCATTAGGAGCCAAAGACCGCAACAACTTCTTGTAGATGTTAGTGTCCTGAGTCCCGTTTGCGTAATCTCTGCTCTTTTCGAATACAACGTTTCGTTTCCCGTATAAAGATGTAGAGCTGTTTATTTTACCCCACTGGGATTCTATTGACTTCGCATACTCTACGCCATAAGCTTTTTGCTGCTTTGTTTCTGTGCTTGCCAGCGGATCAGGAAATGAGCTTTTACGCTTGTTGTTTGTGTAGTTCATGTTTTATCTGACGATATGCGCGTATTCTGCAAATATAGCAAATTGGCACTAGACCTTATATCGCCTGAAAAACACCTTTTCTTTAAAGTCAGATTTAGTTTTTTGTTTTTCCTTTTGAGCAGCTAAAAGAGCAAGGCCAGAGCTTATGGTAAGGTCAAACTTAGTTCGTTTATCTATTTTAAATCCTATCCAGTCCTCCAGGGTTTTATTAAAGTACATTCTCCCCAGCTCTCCAGACTCGTGATTGACCCCTACGTGATCGTGTATGTAAGCTTCTATGGCCTGAGCGTGAGACTGTATCACATCCTGTGAGTTTGACGGGATGCCTTTAGTCCTTACGTTTATAGAGGAGTTTCCTGTTTTTAAATGATTGGGGCGGTCCATAAGGTAGCCGTCGTAACCCCTTGATTCAAAGTATCTTGCAATACCATACTTATTGTTCTCTATAAGTAGCGGGTACCCATAATAAAAAGCACACATAAGAACGTCTTCGTAGAATATGCTAGCTAAGTCTGGACGAGAAGCGTACTCTACGACAAACATGTTCGAAGGGCGATTCATGCTAAACTTATTATACATATGTAAAGCACCTTTAGACCCCCTGCCGTCTACGGTAGCATCTAGATCGTAAGAGTCAACCCCTCCACACCCGTAGCTTACAAAAGGAGGGACTTTTTTGCCTCTTTCTGTCTTAATTACGTTCCTTTCTTTTGTGTCTGGCATCCAAGAAACTCTAAACCTACCGTTAGGAGTTGGAGAAAAAACAGCCTCTTTGTCTTTCTCCTTCCACGTAAAGTTTCCAGTAACAACAGGATTGGGATATAGCTCTTCATTGCTTTCTATCTGCTGGTAGATCTTACCGATGTTGAATAAACTTCCTTCGATGCTGTCTCTAAACGCTTCGTCTTCGGTAAAAGGGAACTGACGAGTAACCTCATTTAGCTCAGAAGGATTATCTTTAAAAGACTTGCGTTCGTTTTTTAAGTAGGATTTACTTCCAAGATCAATGAGCTCTCCGTCTATCCCATGTATGTTTTCACCTTGAGAGGGATCGTCAACTACTGCATTTCCGTAAACATCAAAAAAACCCTCTAAGGCGTCGTAGGCTGGAATAAATATCCTGTATAGTCCAGTCTTAGTTCTTTCATTGTTGTTTCGCTCATTGGGATCAGAGTCATACCATAAGCCTTTGTATTCTTCACCCCCCTTGTTCATGGGGTTAACAGTGCTTCCTACTATAGCCTTACCGACAATCTTTCTACCTACGATAAGGCAAGTTCTTTCGATCCTCCAAGCCTCTCTGATGTCAGTTGGCTTCTCCCACTTACCTGCCTCGTCGAGGTATAACATATGTAGCTTTTCTCCGTCATATGCGTTATTAGTAGTGTTCTTCCAGTTTATTACCGTGTTTAGAGCGTCGCCCCTATGAGATGTCTTGTTATTTTTCGTAATACGCTTAGATGGCTCACGAAATGCCAGCTCCATACGAGGGTTTGTGGTACCGTCCTGGATTGGTTTAAAAAAGAATGGATAGCTGCGAAATATCGCAACCACCTTCTTCATGAATATGTTCTCTTGCGAGTCTTTACCAGTTTTCGACTGTATACCAAGAAGCTTCTCTTTAACTTGACTAGCTTCATCCACAAGCACAGCAGAGCATATGTTAGTGTAGCCAGAACGACGGCACTTAGTATAAAGCTGACCGAAACAACGAGGATCAGCTTCACAAGCAGCCATGTGAGTAAAGATGTCTTTTTGGAAAGCAAGGTATGATGGATATCCGATATCAATTTTAGACCATTGTAGAAACATATAGTGTCTCCCTGTAATATACGTAGGTTCCCCATTATTGTAAAACCATACACCGTCACGCCTACGCTGAAACTCTTGTTCGATGTAAGAACGAAACTTGTTGCGAAACTCGGCAGGTTTTTCGAGCCACTCATCCATGCTGCGTATCCTACGCATTTCCTCTGGCATAGGTGTGCGCTTCCACAGCTGCAACTTCTTTGGCTGGTCATGGAAGAGAATTTCCGATTTGCGCGGTTTCTTTGGTAGTACCACGAGTAACCCGTGGAGCTCGATAACCTCTCCTTCTGTACCGTTAGGGTCGATCTTAATCCCCTTAGTTTCATACCCTTTTACATTTATAATTGCAGACATCTAAAATTTCTTGTATTCTATTTTTTGTGCTTTTTAGGTCATAGCACTGATAATTTTTGCAGTACCAAGTAATCCAGCTTCTTGATTTATTCCTATCAAACCAGTCGAGGTTGTCAATGTACAAATTCAAGTTTGTTAAGCAACGCAAATCCTTTGTTATCCATCTGTATTCTGGGGCTCCATAAGAAATAATTGGAACATCGTGCATTATACACTCTATTCCTGCGGTGCTATTTTCGATTATCGCAACCCTTGTAAAAGGAAGAAAATCATGAATGTTTTCTCTACCTTCAAAGACTACAACCCCTTTACTTTTCCAGTAGGGTATCACAGACGATAATATGTTGCTGTCTCCATCGTTATACCAAGGAGGAAACTTTACCACTATGGGGTGCCGACACCTGGAATCAATTAAATGATTGACTATTCTCTCTACTTTTCTTAGATGGGAACCAAAAGACATGTTGTTTACTGTCTCGTCACCCTCCATTTGACAAACAACCAATATATGATTTAAAGGGATGTCTGTTACAGCACCATCAAACTTGAGGTTTCTTTTGGATTTTACTCCACTCCATTTGTTTTGTTTATTTTTTATGATAGAGCTAACCTCAGAAGAAAAAAAATCATCAGATGAAACCCCTTCAAAGTCGGGCTTATTAAATGATATACTAGAGCAAGACGCATAGCCATGAGGATCCAGGGTAAAATGATTCTTAGTAGGCCCAGTAGGTTTTAAAAAAATTGTTTTAGACCCTCTGTAAATTTCTTGTTGTTTAACATCAGAAACCCAGGAGTGGTTATATACAAATATGTTTTCTGGGGAGTCGTCTATACCCCTTGATAAGTGATTCCAGGTGTCGTCTTCAAATTTTAAGTATCGACTAATCCTTACATCAAATCCAAGGTCTAGAAAAGACTGAATTGTTGTGTCGATAATTTTTGTCCAGTTTTCTTCAATTGACCGATATTTATATCCACATATGTTGACTATTCTTTTCATCAGTAGCTCTGTCCGTGTGAGTTCATTCTACCTAGAGAAGGTACACCCTCTTTCGGGTTTTTAATTTCCATTTGTTCGCCACATTCACACTGTCCTTCAGGGTAGTAAACGCTACCATTTTTGAACTTCATGGTAAGGCTCCTTACAGATTTCTCTGCTTTACATTTTTCGCAAATAAGATCAGGCATGTTGTTTAATTTAATTGGTACACCAGACAGGATTCGAACCTGTGACCGTCTGCTTAGAAGGCAGATGCTCTATCCAACTGAGCTACTGGTGCATGTGCTCCCTCCAGGACTTGAACCTGGGGCCTGCCGATTATGAGTCGGATGCTCTAACCAACTGAGCTAAGAGAGCTTAAAGTATACCTTTATGTGATCAGTCGTAACTGATTGATTGTCAAAGTTATAGTCGTCCCAGTATATTAGTCCGCTAGCGTTACTTGGAGAATCTTTCTGCGAATCCCCCTGAGTAGTCTTTTTCGTTTTCGATTTCTCCATTGTTCTTGAGTTCTTTAACCATTTGTTCTAGCCTCTGGCGCTCCACCAAAAGCTCTTTACAGTCGATAGCAGTTTGCTTTATGGATTGGAGCTCAGCCTTACGCGCAGAGCCCCCAGCCTCAGGATCAACAGGCTTCTTTACCTCCTCGATCATATTATTGATGGCTTCCTCCATGCTCTGCATAAGTCTCTTTGCAGCGCTTACAGTAGTAAACTTAGACTTCGACATATAGCAGGTCTTCTGTGCGGGTTCGGTAGTACTCCTTCCCGTCTATTTTAATTCTGTAGTCTCGATTCTCCTTGAATCCTACTACGTCACCTATCTTAAGTCCTAGCTCATCCACCCAAGGCGCTTCAAAAGCAACCCTCCCTTTAGTGACAGGATCTTCTGAAAGCTTGACAACCTCGATAAGACTAGACTCTTCTTCTTTTGGTTCGTCCACTCCTTCGAGAAGAGACCACCCCGCAAGCGGACGTACCTCACCAGTCTTTTTAGACTTGTAAGCAATAGCCTGATTAGCAGCGGTGTAACCAGGATTGTACTGAACAATAAAGTGATTGTCTTCACCAGTAAGAGGCTGGCCGTCGTTAATAACAACATGATGATGGAAGTACAAAGTATCACCCACTTCGACTCCAGTATCGTACTTAAACGGCGACGCCACGACGGGACCTTCTGTGATTCTATTTTCAAACTCATCAAATTTAGTGTCTATATATAATTCTAAACCACCTTTCGTGGTGATCTTGTCGTCAAGCTGTTTTTCTAGCTCTACGACAAATAAATCAAATGTCTTCATTAATTAAAAATTTAAATCGTATTCTAAAACGCAAGGCATTTCGTCAACAGATTTCCAGAGCATTATCTCCGAATCGTTTTCTACGTATATAAGGTATCTCTGCTTACTGAACTTATGAAGGTGCCTCTCGTCTTCCACGATGGCTGATATCTCTCCATGTCCTGCTCGCATACCAATATAATAAGCCATGCCGTTTTTAGGGTCTCTTCCGACCACAATCTTTCTAATAAGTCCGTCCATTTTAGTTTAGGGATATGCCCAATTCACCAAGGAGGTCATCCAGTGAGTCGTCTTCCTGATAGGCGCTGTCCATAACTTGCTTTACCGTTTCTAGTTCCTCCCTGCTTTCTAGGTTAAAGCTGTACATGGTTTTCATTTCTGCGCTCTCATCACCAACCTCTACAGCGTCTAGGTCTATAACCCCGATAACTATAGTTGCTAAGGTGCGATCTTTCATTTCGAACTCGTCGATTGTTTCCTCCATCTTTTTGACGAGGGAATACATTTCGGCAAAGAAGAGGGTGTCTTTCGGGTTCATGGTGTAAATTTGTTTAAGTCAAATATACGAATTAATATGCCTAGGTCTCAAGTTAAGAAAACGAGGATGTTTAGAGACTTCTCAAAGATGCCTTCTAGGTTTGTAAAAAACAACCATTTAAAGAATCTTAAGAGCGCTACAGAGGAGTTTGTTGAGGGAAGCGAGATCACAAAGAGCTATTTATATTTTATGCTGTTTGTTTACGATCTAGAGTTCTTTACTATATCGTGGGTGGCAGATGAGTACGGGATGAATAAGAAAAACCTAGCCGACAGGATGATATACCCGTTAGTGTCTATGGGGTATATATATAAGCACTTCGATAAACTAACGCCTTCTCAAACCCTGGAGGATCATTTATTCCGAGATGAAACCAAGTTTAATTACCGAGTAAGGTATGCGCTATCTCAAAAGGGCAGAATGGCGGTACAGCGTTTCTATAACTCACTTTAAGTGTAAGTTATGGATATGCTAAGGTTTTTAATGTATACCTCAGCTCCAGCGAGAGGGAGGTCTTCCGCTGTGTAAAGACCTTGCCTAAGCTGAATAATGCTTACCGTTGAGGTTGCCGATATTGATTTAGAGATGGTTGTAGAGGATGCGTTTCCAGCTGTTACGGCAGTGCTAGAGCTTGTTTTGCTTCCGTAAAAAGTCTGCCATAAAATCGAATCAGCGGGACTCCCTGAACCGTCTCCCCAAAGAGCCGCTGTGTCAAGAAAAATCTCATAGGAGATAGTGGCCGTTGATCCAACTTCTAACCTTCCGTTAAGTATATCTGTATTCTGTAAAGCCCAAAAGTTAGCTTGAGTTTCGTCAAAGGTAAGCTTCATCCATCCAGCAGTTGAATCAGGGGCTGTTTGATTGTATTGTAGCGTAGGACTGCCGCTGACAGAAAACGCTTCCCAGCCGTCGCCAGGTTGGATTACATCCTGACTGTAAGAATACGGAGCTGTAATTTCTCTTAATACCGAGTTTTGGGTCAAACTATTTCCTAATCCTAACATGAAGCAAAGATAGTTAAATCACTTTATAGTAAACTCCCTTGCTATCTCGGTAGGCTCGCTTGATCTGCTTTCTGTTTTTCCCACCTTCTTTAAATGACACATGAACCCAAGCGGGGTTCTCGTCATCCCCGAATTCCCAGATCATCTGATCCCATTCCAGGTTCTTTTTTATGAAGTCAAATATCTCTGAGTTAGTAACCCTTCCATACATATCGGCGTCTATATCAATAGCCTCTCCAATCATATGCTGAGAGTATTTGCTCCCACCTATCGCCTTATTTAACTCCTTCGATCTAAATCCAGAGCTGATCCCAATAGGTACACCGAAGTGATCACGCACTGGTTGAAAAATGTGGTCCGCTACAGCCTGGAGGTTATGTATAGTCCACTTATCTGGGGTGTTGTCTATCCCCTTTCGAGTCGCGGTGTTGGATTTCACCACCTCCTTTAGCATAAGGTTTTTGCTTAATTTCATTTTTCTGAGCCACCCAAGAAGGGTTGATTCTTTTGATTCGAGGGTTGTGATAATATTTCTTCAATCTATGATTGAATATAGCAAAGTTAGAAAAAAAATTTGTGAGATCGAAAAGTTTATCTTACCTTGAGATCAGCAAACCGAATTTACGAAACAATTTAAAACAGTTATTTGCTATGAAGAATCTTATTTTAATCCTTGCTCTTGCAGTTTCGAGCTTAGTATCTGCACAGTTCACTGGTTGCAAAGCTACATTCACTGTATCTCCTGATGACTACGGACTTCACGTATACAGCCTATCTGTACTAATGCCTAATGGAAGGGAGGTAATGATCAATGACCACATGAGCGGATCAGTATTTACAATCGGAGGAGCCGAAGGTGAAGGTGATATCCATACGTTAGTGATGAGCGACTTTAACGGAAACGTTCAAGACACGTACATCATTAAGTCTGAGTCTGTAGACGGCACATGCCTATCTCTCTTTACTGCAAACAACCTAGTTGGAGACAACTCAAAGCTGTTCATCCATAACGGAGAGGGTGTAGTTGGTTACTAATTAGCCGCGAGAGGGCATGTCCCTCAGAGCTTGAAGTAAGCCTTTTGATCCAGCAGCCTTTTGCCGTGATTGAAAGGCTTCCTTTTGTTTCCTTTTGTCAGGTGACTGTGGTGTATCCTTTTTTAGCAGGTAGTCCGCAACAAAGTCATTAAAGTCAGCACCAGATCCAAAGGCAGCCGTTTGCTTATAGGCTCTCATGGCGTCTTTTGTTGTAACTGGTACCCCGTCAACATAAAACTGATCTTGAGTTTCAGAAAACTCACCATATGGAGTCTTTATC
>Ga0181419_1000642_pt1 | contig 12312 bp, 14 predicted proteins | sample 42SPOviralmetaG_FD_130144 | JGI IMG/M metagenome (GOLD analysis project Ga0181419, IMG submission 130144) | Marine viral communities from the oligotrophic San Pedro Time Series (SPOT) site, San Pedro Channel, CA, USA - 42 SPOT_SRF_2013-04-24 | ecosystem: Environmental > Aquatic > Marine > Strait...
AAAAGTGTTTTTCCTAGACCTAGAAAAAAAGTTAATTTTAATTTCTACGAAAAACTCTATATAAAACTTAGTTCTATATCGTATTTTATATATGTTTATTTTTCGTATATTTTACTTAATTGTTCTTCATTAAATTGAATAGCATTCCTATTATTTCTCATTAATCCTAGTATTTTATTAAATGTTTCGTGGTCTGTTAAAGGTTTCTTACGACCTTTCATATTATTATCGTAGTATCTTTTTTCGTCATAATATACTCTGCCGTTAGTCTTCCATTCGTTAATATCATTTCTAGGAGTTTCGTCGTAAATCATTGTATGAAGTTTTTGAAAATCTGAATTTAATCCTCTTAGGTTAAACTGGAACATTTCAATACTGTTTTTGATTGCTTTGATTTTATACATTTTTACTTTTTACTTTTCTTCTCTCTATATATAATATATATAAAACTATGTTTAAATTATTTAAATAAATGTTTTTTATTTAATTCATTTAAGGCGATAAAAAAGTGTGTAAAAAAAAAGGCATTTCTGCCTATTAAAATAATTGTCTATAATTGTCTATAATTGTCTCTTATTGTCTTTGATTGTCTCGTGCTATTTGTCGTCCTAACCATTTACGCATATCTTCCTCTATTTCTGTTAATTTTCTCTTCTTTTTCATTTCATTGTATATGTGAAGAGATGTTTCATTAGTGATAATTACAAGTTCTTTAAAATCCATACCCGTGTTAATCCAAATATCAAGATTTCTTAATCTATATTTCTTTTCTAAGATTAAAGTAATTATTTCGTATTTTTTCATACCGCTATATTTTAATACGGTTTCGCCTAGTTGTCTCATATAGGTGTGAAGTATAGAGAGTAATTTCTTATTAGTATATTTTGCTACTTCTTCAATGTAGTAGCGTGCTTCTCTGTCGGTGGTGGTTTTAATTGTAATCGTCATTTTTATTTTTGTTCTCTATCTGTTCTATATATATATATATAAAACAATCTTTAAATTGTTTTTTAAAAATGTTTTTTAATTCTTGATATTTAAGATTTATATTGACGATTTTGAAGATATTGACGATAATTAAAAAAGTAATAAAAAGCGTCAATCAATAAAACACCCTCCTTTTAGTAATATTTACTATTATATTGACGATATTGACGCTTTTGACGCTTTAAAACATAAAAGTATAATTGATAAAGACACCTATTATATTTATAGAGGTGGTTTCTATAAGAAGGGTTTTGAAGTCCAAAAAATCGTCAAAAGTGTCAAAAGTGTCAATATATAGAACTATATTTTAAATTGCTGTTTTCTTGTTATACATAACTAATGAAATCTTATTTTGTTGTAATTCGTCTATTATAAAATCATTGCTATGCCGAATGTCCTTTAAATTCATAATCAATACGGATTTATTACATTTTAAAGGTATTGAAATATTAAAGTCTGGTAAGTTTAAATTTGAATGTTTTAAATGTTCTTGTGTTTTATCTATTACTATCAAACAACTCGCCTCATCTAGGTTATTCCTATCTTTATGAATAGCACTACGAAAACCGTGATTTATAACCATTTCATTCCAATTTCCAAAAATCGCCTTACGTTTATCAACATCAAATATGTGATAAAATAAGGTATTTGTTTTTTTTACAATTTCCTTAAAAGCATTATCATACTTCTCTTTTCTCTCTGCGTAATAAGGTTTATGTTTATTTAAAATTCTATATCTTAAATTATTACAAAATTGAAATTTAACTTTTTCATTAGTTTTAACCCTACACCCACTTTCATTGTATTGTGTATTTTCGTCAATACTGCTATGATAGTTTTTAGATAATTTTTTTAAATCAATCTTACCAGATATATCACCCCTATTATTATATATTCTACCCCCTATTGATATAACTCTTATTAATTCTTCATTAATTTCGTTATCTGTAAAAAAATCATATACAAATACACCTATCGGGATACTTCCTATTGTAAAAATATAATTTTTTTTTTCTAGTTCTAAGTGTGATAGGTCAATATAATCACCATATCCTACGCTTTTATTCTCTTGAAATTGTAATTCATAATATTCAAATTTAAAATCCATAATTAATTTTTACTATATCCTTAGATAATTATTCTACTAATTCTGTTTTAAAAATATAATCAATAAAAGGATTTGAAACGGCATAATTCCTATTACCGTTTTTATTATGATGATTTAAATGATGATTAACTATAAATTTAGGTAGTATTTTCGGATAAAAATGAATAGAAGTATGTATTATCCAATAATTAACTATACCTATTAATAAATAATAATATTCTAAATAATAAAAAGTAGGTATTAATAGTAAAGGATATAGTTCTATGTCATTTGTTTTATTTTTAAATTCTATATGATGGTCTCTATGTGTTTTATTATGTGTTAGGTGAAAAGCGTAATGAATACCGTATTCTATTAATGGTAGTGTGAAAATTATATTTAAAAAAAATTCAATCATTGTTTTATTATAAAATAAGTTTTTATTATTAATTACCTACCGCCTATTAATTTGTCTAGGATTTTTCCTTCTAACTTCTAATAATTTCGTTTTTAAAACTTCACTGTTTTTTATTTTTTGAATTATTTCAGATTTTGCTTCCCTAAGTAATTTCTTTCTTTCGCTAGGCGTCATTCTTAACCTTAAAACTTCTATTAAATCCTCAACACTTTTCCCCTTATTTTCTTCTAAAATTTTATTTACTTTTTTCACAAAACCACTAACCTCCTTCTCCTTAGGTTTTTCTTCTTTCAATACTTTATTTATTTTTAGTTCTTCCTTTGTTTTTTCTTCTTTAGGTTCTTCTTTCTTCTTAGTTTCTAATTTAACGGGTGTTTTACTATCTCCTATATACATTTTAGAATTTTTATATTGTTTTTCGTATCGTTGTATTCTTTCTTTTATATCAATATGCTTAATTACTATTTTATACCCTACCGCTTTATGAATTTTATTTTTTTGTTCTTCTGTTAAAAGTTCTCCGAAATAGTGTAATTCCCATTTTCCATCTTCCTTAGTAAAAAGGTTATTCATATTCATATTTTCCACTTGTTCCGTATTTTCTCGTTCATTAAAAAATTCGTGTTTATATTTGTATTGTTCTGGTTTTAATATCTTTTTTAGTTGTTTTGTTATTTCAGATTTTTTACTAGGTTTTTTCTCTTTTTTAGGTTCTTCTTTCTTTGTCTCTACTGGTTTTGATTTAGAGGTGTGTGTTTTTCCAGTGTGAATTGTTCCATCGGGCATTTTATGGGTTTCAATTTTTTTCTTAGGTTTTTTCTCTTTTTTTACTAAGGGTTTAGTCTGCTTTGACGCTTTTTCTCGTTGTTGTTTTTTATGTGATTGAATTACATAATCCATAAAACGCTTTTCTTCTTTCATCATTTTATCAATAATCTGCTTTTTATTTAATTTTGAATACCCCTTTATATTTGTATCACTAATCATTTTTTTAAGTTCCTTCATCGTTTTCACTTCTAATAATGCTCTCATTTTTGATTATAATTATTAATTTTAAATAATAGTTAGATTTAAATATCATCCATAAATAAAATTGTATCATTATCATCATCTAGTTCTAGTTCATATTCAGAAAATAAAAAATTACTACATATATTACGACATTCGTGTATTAAACCCTCTATTTGTTTTATTAAAGGATTTTCACTTACTGAAAAATTAGAAAATAATAAATCGCCCGTTCTACTAAGACCATAAACAATAGAAATGATTTTTCTCATTTCTAAATTTTGCCTTTTAAGTGTTTCTAGTGTCTTTTCGTTCTTTTCTAATATCTCCTTTAAATGATTACTCATTTCTACGTATTCATTAGAATTAATTATTCTTTCATCATCGTTATTAAAAGCATTAACCATTTTTAAAGTAATGTAATATTTATTAACTGCGTAAAAAACGAAATTTAAATTTATCTAGTAATCTTATATATATATAGTTAAATAAAATGTCGTATAAATTTCCAGAAGCATATTATAATATTTTCAACACCATCACAAATGTTAGGACAATCACGCATATCACACATACAACGGGACTAATGGAAGAATTAATTACTCTACCGTTTAGATTATGGAATAACACTACATTTTTAGAATTTAACAAAATGAAAACATTAATAGAGAAAGATACTAGCAACTCGCAACAATTACACCTTTTAGGTATTGTAAAAAGATTTTTCAAATATAAAAACAGAGATAATACGCCTATATATAGAGAGTATTCTCAACTATTAAATGAAAAATATAATAAATTTAATGACAAAAGAGTAAATAATATTAAAAGTATTAAAGAAGACGAAAATTATATCACTTTTCAAGAAATTAAAAATAAATTCATTTCAGCAATACCAGACTATACAGATAAAAAATATATACAATATCGGGACTTTTTGACTACGGCGTTCTTTGTTTTAATACCCCCTTTAAGGTCAATGAATTATTCAGAAATGAAATATATCAAAAACCCTACTACACAACTCAAATATATGGATAAACAATTTAATTATATTACGAAAATAGACAACCATTATTTAACAGTTCATAATACATTTAAAACGCATAAATACATCGGACAGCAAGAAATTGAAATCACGGATACGCATTTAGTATTTTTACTAGATTTATATTTTAGTAAATTCGTAAAAAATGACAGTCTTCTATTCTTCTATAATTATAATTCACCTAAAAAAATAGGAGCAATCACACTAGGACATTCTATTACGAAATTATTATCAAAAATAGTAGGTAGGAAAATAACACTAAACGAACTACGACATATATATTTATTAGACAGTTATAAAAATAATCCTAGTTATGAAGAACGAAAACGCATATCAAAAAGCGTTCAACAGACTTTTAACGATACTAAATATCAATTATATACTAGTTTTAATTAATTTGAATTCGTTTTATTTTTATTTTTTTAAACTAACCTATTTTATATATATAAAATAAATATGTTCGTGCCGTGTGAAAGTTATATTCATAAATGTGCTAAGGAAGTATTAAAATCGTGGTTAGATGATGAACCCTTAAAAACAACTAAAAAACATTTTGATTTATTTGAATATACACCAGATAGAGAGAGCGGTGTTTTTTTAGAATATCCAATAGTTAAAAACCTTAATTATTCTAGTCTTTCATATAACTGGGATATGTTAGAAATGGATAAAAATTCTAGTTGGAAAAATGAATTTATACCTACTTATGAGGAATGTGTTAATAAATTTAATAAAAAACCGATAGCAGTATGTGATGTAGTTATTTCTAGTGAAAATAAACCTAAATATTTTATAGAAATTAAGCATAAATCGCCCGTAAGTGAAATTAAATTGAATAAGTTAAAACGACTAGGAATAGAGAATTTAATAGAGATAGATGCCTATTGGATACTCTCGCAGATTGCTAAACCTAAAAAATTATTATATAAAAAACTAATCTAGTAAAAATAAAATATTAAATAATTATAAATAATAAATATGAGTTGGAGAAAGAAAACAGATAGAAATTTACACTATAATTTTACTTCAAAATCTAGTAATTTATTAGTTAAAAATAACGAACATTTACAAAGAACAAAACCCCTTAATGGTAAAGTAGTTTTATCTAGTGTAAATGCCCCCGCCGTATATGGAGCAGAGACTGCCCCTATCGCTGATGAAGATGGTAGGGCGGGGTGGTTATTCAAAAAGGTTGCTACTGGAACTGCTAAATTTAACTATTATTTTTACGGTGAAGGAAATACTGCTCTAACATTAGAAAATTTAAATAATATGAATGCTATTATTTCAGTAGATAGATATGATAATGTTTCTAGTGTGCCGTTTTTAGTTGTTTATACTAAATTGACGGGTAGCGGAGACGCTGGAAGTTGGTATCATAGCAAAAAAACCTATGTTTTGGATGCTACGGAAAATTTACAAGTAGGTGAATTATGCGAAATATATAGTGAAAATAGACCCGCTTTTAAAGGATATAGACAAATTAAACTAAATTATTTAATAACAGAAGGAGACTGTGCTGATAGTGAAGAAATATATACTCTTTCTATTCATAGCGGTAGTGAAGCGTTAATCAATACTAAAATTTTAGTTCAATCAGTAGGATTTGACACAAATGACGGTATTTCAAGGAATATGGAATTATCTTCATAATTTTTTTTTTTAATTTTTTTATATTTCATAATTATAATAATAATAATAAAGCAATATGAAACTTATTAGACTTACGACTACTACAACTGATGGACTTTTTGATAATACCTTTAATCAAGATATAAAAATAAATCCTAATTCTAAAATCGCCCTACAAAATATAATTACAGAGGTTAAAGAAGGTAAAATCGTTATTGATGGAAACAATGACACTATTTATTTTCAAACAGAATCGGGAGAACAACGAGAAGCAAATTTAACACATACGACTTATGGAAAAAACGACTATACTTCTTTACTGGAAGACATTGAAAACTCTTTTCGTAGGAAATTAAAACTTAGTGGAAACGACTTAGGATACGGTATTGATACATTTATATCAAAATATAAAGCAGAAATTAATTTTTATAAACCAGAATTTTTCAATTGGACTGATACGTTCTGGGGTGCTACTTCAAATGTCTCTGATGCTAGCGGTATTATATCTTGTCCTAGCGGTGCCCCTACGACGACGACTACTAATAAATACTATTGTGTTTATCCATTAGTTCAAGGGTGTGGCGTTTTTCGTGTTCGTATAGGTCATTTAGTAGATAATGGTAGCGGATTAGAACAGAATGGTTTCGCAGTAGGTTTATCAGTAGTTAGTTATAGAGATTGGGAAAATAAAGCGTCTATGACTAATCTAGAAAGAACCTACGAAATCTCGTGTAATAGACCCGCTGAAAATTATGAATTTAGAACAGTAGGAGACGACCCCGTAGATGCTGGTTTTACACCCGAAAAGGTAGCAGATACTACAAAATCTGAAAATGATATTATTGAATTTTCTACGGAAGAGGGTGCTTTGGTAGGAAGGGTATATCAAGATACTGGCGGGGTTCAAGAAGTTTTCAGAGATGACGAATACGGTAATGATGAAGAGCGTATGATTGGAACGATGGAAATAAATGCGTATCAGACAGTATATCCTTATTTAATTATTTTCGGAGATGCCGATGATGTTGAAATAGACGAAATTAAACAGACAATTCAAGAAACCGCCCTATCAAGTGATATTAAATCCTCTATTGTAAAAAACGAAAACAGTGCTTTATTAACACACGGCAACCCACCCCCCGCTATTGTATATGATACTAACGCAGTTAATAGTATAAATTTCGTAGGTAGTATAGACCTACCAGAATATCTAGGATTTAAAAAAACATATTACGAAATAATAGGTGAAGACCCTACATATCAAGGTGAATTGACATATCAATCCGCATTATTAAATTATAGTCTCGTTATAGAGAGTTTAAATATACCATTAGAAAGTTATGAAAATATGAAAAACGGGCGTATGAATACCCTATGCGTTATACCCGATGAATACGACAGTCATAAATTAACTAATTTGACCTCTTACGAACCTAATACTCTTAATTTTATAAATATTAATAACATTGAACCCCTTATTTTAAGAAATATTCGTATGAGAATTTTAAATGTAGCGTTGGAAGCAGTTAAAACGAAAGGGACTAGTGTTTTAACTCTCTTAGTTAAAGACGAAAATGAATAGAAAACTTTTAAATGAATTAATTAAAATGATTTCGTTTAATTTAATTTAAATAAATATTATCTTAGTTATATATATATAAAATAACTTAGTAAATATATAAATTAATCACTTTTAAATTCAATAAATCTATAAAATGGAAGCACAACCAGAACCAGAAACCCCGCAATTAAAGCGTAAAAGTTATACTATTAAAGCACAGAAACGCTATTATGAAAAAGTCAAAAATGACGATGAAAAGAGAAAACATAGAAATAAAAAAATTTATGAAGCAAGAGCAAGAAGAATAGCAAAACTTAAAGAAGAAGCAGAAGAGACTAAGAAAAATGAATTAATTGAAAATAAATTAGAAAACATTAAACAACTATTAAAAGACGGTAAAATCACTATGGACGAGATACAAAATCTCCAATAAATAATCATTTTTTTTTTTAATTTTTTAATTATAAATTATTTCGTTTAAAATGATTTAAGAAATTATTTTATATATATATACAACCCTCGGGAATTATTTTTTATTTAAATTCTAATTTATATTTTAAGATGTTTAAAAGTGAAACTGTTAATAGAGATGTTTGTTTAAAATTAAACAAATTAAATTTCGGTCAATTTCAAGAAGAATTGTTTAAGAATATTGAATTTGATGCCGTTAATGAAAACGGACAAATTGAAGAAATTCAAAAACAATACGACTTATTGAAGAAATACACGACAGAACTCATTAAAAACGACTTTCTTTTAAAAAAAGAATACAATTTTTCAAAAGGTGAAGAAGACGGTAGAATGTTCGTAAAACAATACGGTATTCAAAGATTACACCATAAAATAAGGGGTATTCTGTGTGATGGTTTATATATTGATTTTGATATGATAAACGCACACCCCTCAATCTTATTATATTTATGTAATTTACATAACTTACCTTGTTATAATTTAAATTACTATGTAAATAATCGTGAAATATGTATTTCTAATTTAATGTCTTCTATTTCGTGTGATAGAGTTAAAGCAAAATGTATGTTTTTAATTTCAATGAATTCGGATACACCAGTAAAGAAATATAAAGAAGGTAATAAATGGTTAAACATTAAAGATGATTTTTTTAAAAAACTTGATGAAGAATTTAAGATTATTCAAAAATTATTTTTAGAAAAATATCCAGAAATTAATAAGAAATTACAACGAAAAGGAGAGACGGATAATATACAAGGTAAAGTATTGAATAAAGTATTATGTAATTATGAAAATAAGATTTTACAAGAAGGTATTCAATCAATTGAAAGTATTAATACGGGTGAAATGGTTTTAATGTTTGATGGTTTTATGTTAAGAAATGCGAGAGGATATAATATAGAGGGTATTATTAATAGGTTAAATGATAACGAATACGGTATTAAATGGAGTGAAAAACAACACAATTTAAGTTTATCGGATAATTTAGAATTAATTAATGTAAATAATAACGGTAATATATTAAGCGGTCATTTTGATATGCTACACGATATTGCTACTTATTTACATAAAACTGCCCTATTAAATAAAATCGTTATATCAAATGGTATGCTTTATTATGTTGATAGGAATATGCTTCGGAGTGATAAGGAGAATATTCAAAATATAATTTGTAAATTAATCAAAGAACAAGATTTTTGGATAAAAAACCCTTTCGGATATAATAGAATAATTACGAATATTACAAATATAACGGATATTTTCAAATGGATACGAATGGATGTAGAAGAAGATAATAATTTCTTAGATAATGTATGGACGAACACTCTTCATAAGTTATGTTTTAAAAATGGTTATTATGATTTTAAGGAAGGACGATTTATAAAAAACTACGATGATTTAATTACACCTATTCAAATTGATAGAGAATTGTCTTTTAAAAGTAATAAAAAAATAAGAGAACAAATTTATAAAAAAGTATTATATCCTATTTTTGATGTTAAAGAAGTAGGGAGCGATAATTTCAAATTAATGGAGTATTTACTTCATAAATTTAGTAGAGTTATGGCGGGTCATATTGAAGATAAAAATTGGTATAAGTTTGAAGGTCTTCGTGATAGTGGTAAAGGTGTATTTTGTGATTTAATGAAAAATTCTTTTGGAAAGTATATTCAATATACAAATGCTAGTAATTTTATTAATAAAAGAGGAGATGAAGACGCAAAAGCATTAAGTTGGTTATTAGATTTTCAATTCTCACGACTAGCAATAACACAAGAGATAGAACTTGATAAAGACAAATTTATAGATGGTAATAAAGTAAAGAAATTCAATAGTGGTGGAGACTATTTCTCAGCAAGAAAGAATTTTAAGGATGAAGTAGAATTTAAAATTCAATCTTCACTATTAATATGTTGTAATGACCTACCAGACATTAAACCCTCTGACGCACTTCAAAAATGTATATCTTTTAATATGCCTAGTAAATTCGTAAATGACACTACGGCAGATAAAGAATATAATAATTTTTCATATTATAAAGCAGATGGTTCTATTAAAGAATACATTAAACAAGATGAAATAATAAATGAATTTACAATTATGATGATTGAATTCTATAAACGAAATGACACAGAATACCCTAGAAAAATCTTAAAGAAATGCGGAGAACTAGACGAAGACGAAGATGAAAAGATTTTAATAGGATTATTTAGTATTGGTGTAGGTGTTTCAGACCAGTTTTTAGAAAATAAAGAATTAAAACAAATATTAATTGATAATAATTTAAGTATTACATTAAAGAAAGCAAAAACCCTTTTAATAGGTAAAGGAGCGAGAAATTATAGAGGAACAAAGGGACGAGGACTAAAAGGACTAGAATTAATAGAGGATTTCGGAGATGAAGATGTAGAAGAAGTAGAAACAGAAGACGAAGAACAATAAACTTTTAATAATTCTATATATATTTTATATTTACTTTTTATATTTTTTATTTATGATTTTATATATATAAAACAGAGATTGACGCTTTTGACAATATTGACACTTTTGAAAATGTCAAAAAAAAAGCGTCAATCTTAAAACATACCCCTTTTAGTCCTTATTTTATATTATATTGACGATATTGACGCTTTTGACGCTTTAAAACAAAAAAGTATAATTGATAAACACACCTATTATATTTCAATAGGTGGTTTTCTAAGAAGTCTTTTTGAAAACATAAAAAGTGTCAATTTCGTCAATGTCTCTTTGTCAAGGAGGGGCGAAGGGATAGGGAAGGTATGCGTTTTGACGATTGACACTTTATTGACGCTTTTTTGTCATTTCGTCAAGATTTAAATATATAAAATAAATATAAAACTTTTTAAAAAACAATTTAAGAACTCTTTTATATATATTCTATATAGAGAGAAGAAAAATAAATTTGTTTTATATTGACTATATTATATATAGAACCAGTGATTACGAAAATGTCTGATTTCAATTTAGAAGAAGGAGAAACAATTTACAACATTGTAAATGAAAGTATTTACATTACGAAAACTACCCCACAATTTATTACTTGCGATATATACGACGATAGCGGTGAAATATGGAGAAGAAATTTAAAAAGAAAGGTTTTTTATAATGATTATACCGATTATTTATATATAAAAACTGCTTTAAGATATGACGACCATATTCACATTTTAAAATATAATTATTCACTTATTCAAGAAGAAGAAGAAGAAGAAGAAGAAGAAGAAGAAGAAAGCGACGAAGAAAGCGACGAAGAAGAAGAAGAAAGAATAACTACTTTTTTAGAAGAACAAGGGGAAGAGGTAGCAATGTGTTGCGGAGAAGGGGAAGAGTGTCCTCGTTGTAATTAAATATAAAATATATATAAAATAATAATAATAATAATTTTTAATTTTTTTTAACAATTTTTTAACAAAATAATATTTACTATAAATATATAGTCAATTTGTAAAAACATTTTTTATTTTTAATTATGGTTAATAAAGAGGTATTTGTTGTAGATGATGAAACACCTAAGAAAGAAGCAGAACCGCCTACGGAAGTCAAACCTATGGAGACTATTCAAGAAGAACCTACGCAACAAGCAGAAGAACCCCCTAAGAAAGTAAAAAAACCTAGGAAACCTATGACAGAAGAACGTAGAAAACAACTAGCACAGAATTTGAAGAAAGGAAGACTTGCTTCTGCTGAAAAAAGAAGACTACTTAAAGAAGCAAAAGCAATAGACGCGAAACGAGCAGACGATTTTTTAAAAAATAAAGTAAAACAAGGATATAAAGAACAAATAGACAACCAGAAACTACAAGAAGAAATTGATGATTTAAAAAAAAAATTAAATTTTTTAACTGATGATTTCAAAGCGTCTAAGTCAAGAGAAGAGAAAAAGGTATTAAAAGAAGAAATTAAAGAGATTAAAGAAGAAATAAAAGAAGTTAAAAAAACACCTATTCCCGTTGTAAAACCGCCTAGGGTTAAAACACCACCACCAGCAGAACAAGAACAAATACAACAAAGACAAAAAGAAAGACATTATTCTACTTTAAGAGGTTATTACTATGTTTAATTATTTATCGTATTTTTCC
>Ga0181419_1000653_pt1 | contig 12194 bp, 14 predicted proteins | sample 42SPOviralmetaG_FD_130144 | JGI IMG/M metagenome (GOLD analysis project Ga0181419, IMG submission 130144) | Marine viral communities from the oligotrophic San Pedro Time Series (SPOT) site, San Pedro Channel, CA, USA - 42 SPOT_SRF_2013-04-24 | ecosystem: Environmental > Aquatic > Marine > Strait...
AAGATTCTAACAGCAGGGCCATTGCCATGCTCCATTGCATATTCCAAATCTTCGTATGAAGCACCAATCTGTGCCTCATCGGTTCTTGAATCGTCCCACAGACCGTCTGTAGGAGGTGCATCAATAATACGTTGATCTACGCCAAGATGCTTTCCAAGTTCCCATACTTCAGTTTTGTATAGATCAGCAATCGGAGCGATGTCAACACCGCCATCACCATATTTAGTGTAGAATCCAATACCATAATCTTCTACTTTGTTACCAGTTCCGACAACGATACCACCAGTTGCTCCTGCAACTTGATACAGAGTCACCATACGCATACGAGACTTTGTATTTGCATTTGCAAGACCGCTACCAGTATACTCATCTTTACTCGTCCAAAGGTCAAAAGTTGTGATGAATGTTTGATAGACGGATCCAAGATCAATTCGGATCTTGGTCACGTTATCGTAGTTGTTTTCAAGATAAGTGGTATATGAATCCGAGAGACTATCATTATTATCACTTGATTTTAGAGGCATGGATATAACATACGTCGGGATTCCAGTCTCTGCACAAAGAGTAGAAACTACAGCAGAGTCAATTCCACCAGATACACCAACTACAAGGGATTTAAGTTTGTTCTTAGTTACATAATCTTTAATCCAATCAACAATATTTAATTTTAATTCAAGATAATCTTCTATTCTATTCATAGGACAATCCAATCAGGGCAATAAAGGTCTTTAGTATCTTTGTCTGCATACGCAGGTCCAAACCACATCTTTGGTGCGATAACTTTTTTATCTGGATTAGAGATAAGCCAAGCACCCCACCAACTCATAGAACTATTAGCAATAATAGCATGAGAACATAAAGACATCAAGCATAAGTCAGCATATGGTGTGAATGACCCATCAGCATACTTATCTTCTGGTTCCGAAATTAAAAATCTGTCTCCTGAAAAGAACTCTTGTTCTTTAACCCACTCAACAGAATCCGAAAAAACAACAACAGGTTGTCTTGGATCAAACTTTGATAGTGCTTTCTCATAATATTCAATGGATTGCACTGGATGCATAGAACCACATTGAGTATAGGACCACTTAAATCCACGTACATCTGTAAGGTTAGGATCTCCCCTACGAACGTGAAGCATGATAGGTTCTTGACCTTCAAGCTCTTGCATCATCTCTTGACAGGGAATCAAGTGTTCTTTGTGAAATGTAAAATCCTTACGAATAACATCCTTAATATGATTGAAGTATCTCCATGATTGAAAGAATCCATAGAGACTCATATTATCTGGACATTGTTCAAACACTTCTTTAGAGAAATGAAAGTGTGGTTCCTGAACATATTGAAACTCTTCAATAACACCTTCTTTCCTTTCTGGGGATAGTTCAAAGCATTCGTGAAGACTATAATTTTCAATTCCCTTTCTATCTGGTGGAGGAATACACCAATCATAATCATGATGAGCAGCAATACCACGGAGAGCAGCATACTCAAACATTTGATTTCCGAGTCTTCCAAGACTCCCGATATGATTAAAGGCTAACATATTTTTTAAGATAATCTTGTTGTAAATAATACTCAAATAATTGCTGACGATTCATACTCTGAATCTTTTCCCACTCCAACATATTAGACTCCATATGTGGATTGGAGAACCATGAATTTTCTCCTCTAGTATGTTCTAAATGATAAACTGGATTATTAAGTCTACCAACCTTGTACCCAAGTTTAGTAAACCTGTAGTATCTTTCTTTATCTTCTGGCGCATATGCTTTAAAGTTTTCATTCTCCATACCACCATCAATATAAACTTGACGATTGAAGAACTGAGCCCATCCAAAATCAGATGTAGAGTCTTCAGACACTGCATCTAAAAACGTATAATCACCAGTCTCCAAAAACTTAGACACCGTAATGTCAGTTGCTGCAACTTTCTTCTGGTAGAGTCCACTACCATATGGATAGACTACATCATATATTCCCTCTATAATTCCAATGTATGCTGATACATAAGATTCAATCGGCAAAATAACATCACAATCATAGTTAACTACAATTTCAGTCTTCGCCTCCATGATCATTTCATTGAGAACTCGCTGTCTATGAAAAAGTGGTTCATGACTTTTCTCAAAGATGTGAAGAATATCTATTGGAACATCACAAATATCTTCCAGAATTGGAATTGCCTCTTCCTTGAAGATTGATCTAGAGTCAACCTCCTTGACAATAATATTAGTTTCAAAGTTTTCTAGTAGAAAAGCTAAGGAAGTAATAACATTTCGCATTCTATCGGTAGACTCAATCCTAATAGGAATGATGAATGTTGCTTTAGATAAATCAGTTCTCATCTGGATACTTTCTGTTTCTCATGAACTCTGGATATTTTTCCTGAACATAATGATATTCTCCTCTGTTCATCATCCAGTTTCCCTCTGGATGTTCAATTACACAGTCATACTGTGAAGTTGCCTGACTACTTACTCTATCATCGTGCTCACGGTTTGCAACCAATACGCTAGAAATAAATTTAGGCATTCCATTATTCCATCTCATTCTATGATAGAAATCAGTATCAAGCAAGAGTTTGAGATTAGTGTCAAACTCAACCTTACAATCATTTAGGAAAGAAACAACGGAGGGGCTACTAAGAAGGTTTCTACCTTCTAAAGTAGAGTCTGTCCACACTGGCATCTTTTCACTTGCATACTCACCATTTCTTAATTCACAAAAACCACTAAAGACCCACTTACACTCAGGATCTTGGTACTGCTCATAAATTTTCTCAAGAGCAGTATCATCTACAAATACATCATCAGAGAACATGACTTTAATAATTCTACCTTCACAGTTATCTAGTGCAATGTTTATATTTTCACATGGCACACTACCCTCATATCTAATATAAGTAAACTCAAAGTCGTCAGAGTATTCTTTACATACATCTAAGATAATATCATTCTTACTTTGATCTGAAATAACAATATCAATATCCTGAAAGGTCTGACTCTTGATTGATTCAAAGAGTTCTCTTAACCACTTAGGCCCATTCTCACCACGATCATGGCATGGGATAGCAATACTAATTTGAGACATCTAGATACTCCCATCCCTCTTGATAGATGTCCGTAGGATCCTCTCCATCGGGTCCAAACCATAGTTTAGGACCAATGACTCTATTATGTTTTGCCAACCAGGCTCCCCACCAAGAGAAAGTGGAATTAGCAATGATGCAGTAATCACACATAGACATCAAACACATATCATGAACATTGTCGCTTTCAGAGATGAAGAATCTATCCGAAGCAAAGAACTCATGACCAAAGGCCCATATAGGATCATCAGTGAATACAAAGACCGGAATGTCCTCTGGTAGTTTAGACAGTGCCTCTTCATAGTAACTAATAGGAAGCACAGGATGATATGTTGGTTTGATCAGGTGATCTGTACGACGAACGTGCAGAGCAATTGCTTCTGTATGCCCTTCATCAATAACAATCTCTTTCCAGATCTCGTCACACAATTTCTTTACATCATCACGAAACTCAAAGTCCTTACGAAGTTCTTCTTCTGCATGAAAAAAATATCTTTCAGACTGAAAGTAACCATATAGATTCACATTATCAGGACAAGTCTTTACAAGTTCTTTATCATATCTAAAAGAACTCTCCTGCTTGTACTCAGCATTTAACATACCAATATTCTTAGCACCTGACATCTTGAATGCCATAAAAAGTTTATGCTGCTCTTCTTCGTCAGTGAACTCATCATCAGTTCTAGGCCCATCAGGAACAATAAAGTCATATCCCCTTGCCTTTGCTACACCTCTCAGAGCAGCATACTGAAACATCTGGTTGCCAAAGCGACCATTCTTTCCAATGTGATTATGTCCGATCATGATAATTCAACTCCTGGGGGCAAGCGATAGTGGAAACCAAACGGAATTACTCCTTCTGCTTCAGGCACTCTGGTTTCCTGTGAGAACCTGACAGCAACGTCAATAGGAGCATACTGACATCCCTCAGAATGAAAGATGTGTCGATTGTGAACACAGACGTTTCCGTCCTCATGATAGTTTACCACACCTTCTGGCATCCAGTAAAAGTCACTATTGTTTGTTTCCCAAGGAACTTCTACCTTAGTGGGAACCTCAAGGAACTTTTTACTCCTTAAAGAAAACCCACCATTACCTACTTGCCAGTGGCCACCAAAGGGGTCAATGTATGCATCCTCTTTATACTCCCAAGGAGCACCAATATAATCATACTTCATCCATTCATCATCCCACTTATCAGGAAACAATACAAATCCATCTGGTTGAACTAAAAGACAATGTGAGGTATCAATATGATTATGAAGATCATACACAACATAATGGTTGTAATCATTATAGTTTTTAATCTCAGCGACTGGTTCCTCTAATATAATACCATCAGATTCAAGAGAACGATTCTTTTTGATTTGTTCTTTGGTGGTAATAATTTTAACCTTACCAAAGTTAATTCCACTCATACTCGTATAGACACCATTCAGAGTTCCAGAGAGATCATCTGTGGTGTCTATAGAGACTAGAGTTACATCAGGAAGATTTTGCATAGTAATCATGAGCAAACTGTTTACAAGATTCACTTTGATAAAGATATCCGCCTCTATCTAACCACAACCATCGTTCATCATCAACGATACCATCTTTCATTCTCCACCAACCATCAGATCGTGACCAATCAAACCAATACATTGGTGCAATCACATTGTTTAGTTTGTTATTAGTCCAGATAGGCCAGAAAGCAAACGTAGATGCAGAGATGATAGCATACTTGGCATTGTTGAGGATACTGTAGTCCATAGAAACAGGACCACCAGGATAAACATACCAACCAATATTTCTCTGATCTAGATCTTTTTCCTCTGCAACAGCAGATCCAACAACAGGAACTCCTGGGATCATTTGATTTGCAGTACCAGGATCATCAGTAACAATTACAAACTGAATGTTGGGATTATTTTCACGCATCCTCACCATGGCATCATGATAATACTGAGGAGGTAACATGGAGTGACCTGTTGTATAGTCACCACCACGCAGTTGAATCACACAGATGTCATCAGATGAATAGTCAGTAACATTATATTTTTCATCATAGGTCAACCAACTACAGATCTTATCTCTGTATGGTTCAATGTAACTCATTCTCTGGAATGTGCCATTGATATAAGTTCTATCCTCTAGATTCCAGAGATTCTTATCCTCTTCGCCAATCTCACCAGGAGCTGAAGCGTGATGAATCCACTCTTCTTTATAGTAGTGATCAAAGTCCTCATTAGGTGAGAAGTCATCATCTTGTTCTACATTGAGACTGACTTCTTTTCCCCAGTTCATATTTAAGAACGGACCTCTCCAACCAGGATGACTCACACCCCACTCATACCCTTTATGCTCTGCAAAAACTCTACAGGAAACATAACGCCAGATCTGATTACCAAGACCAGCATGTTCATGAATACTCGCCGCTAACATTATTACCTCGTGTGATATCGGTTACTGTACTTTTTTCGCAGAATTGTAAGACCATTGTGCCATGGTAGAGTAGACCATTCCCAAAACTGTGGGTTGAGTTCTGCTACCGCACGATAAGGTCCACCACTATCCCACTGAGGACCACCATGAGCCATATCACAATGATAGAAGGGTTCAGTGTTTCCATACATCAGATCATGAAGAAGAATGATGCTACTAGGACCAACCAATTCATCCAACAATTCTAATTGTCGTTTCACATGAGGATAAGAATGCCAGTCATCAACAAAAACAACATCCATCTTGTGTTCTCTAGGCCAATCCTCTAGAAACTTAATACTATCACTTTGAACAAACTCATAGTGCTTGATATCATCAAACCCATTCACCACTGGAGTATACTCAGTTGGTTGATTGAGGTCTACAGACCACAACTTACCACCATTTTCCTTTGCTGCTTTATACAAAGGTTCTGAAGTATGTCCTTCTCTTACACCAAGTTCAACGTAAGTCTTACCTCTGGATGCAAGTGCCATTGCATAAATGGAAATGAGATGGCGATCAGAGTCCCTCTCACCATGCAAGGCCCTTTCAATAAATTTATCCATTTATAGATGCGAATCCATTTACAATGTTATCAAAGAAACCTGGGAGAGTCAATCCTTCAAGACTCATCTCCTGGGCTTGCTGAAACAAATGATCATTCTCAATCAGAAGATCTTCTGTGACTTCGGAATATTTATCTACAAACAAGACCGGATAATTCTTAAACAATTCTTCTAAGTAAGGATGTCTCTTCATGATTGGCACTCTTCTCATATAGATGACTTCCCAGTTACGATGACAATCAATAGCATTTCCTCTGGGACAAATCATAAATTTAGACTGACTCAAATTATAGAGAAACACTGAGAATGGGACTCTATCTTTGTGGACCTCTGCCCAAGATTTATCATAAAAATAATCTTTAATACCCAATCGCTCATTGTGAGAACTTTCATTATGACTAACATACAAAAGTCCTGGTGGATTTTTTGGTAGTGCCTTCATTGCACTTTCAATATCCTCATTTCTATTATCATTAAAGTGCATCTTCCTCTGCAATCCATATGGTGCAGGAATCACTTTGCCACCAAAAGCAAGTGCATTGACTGCAGAAATACACAAGACGTTCTCAGGGATTGTCTCAAAGATATGTTCATCTATTGGAGTGTCTTCAAGATTAGTGAAGATGATAAAATTCATGTCTGGGAAATTTCTACACAAAGAAAGAAGATCACTCTTCTCCATCATTGCACTCACAATAGGCCAATCTTCAGGTTTTACCTCTTCAATCTCTCTTTTATATAAACGAATATTATCAATAAACAGGGTCATATAATTCCTGCTTTTCTTAACCTCAAAGAGTTTATTAACAAACTCAAGATTCATAAGATTTGCATCTTTCATAAAGTGTGTGTAGATATTTCCCCACTGACCTGCCTGGTCACCAAAAGAATAGTCACACAGATGAGATAATGATATACCTTCAATCAGTTCCATGGTTTAATAAACTCAGCATACTTCTCTTGATTTTTTACAATGTATTCTGGATATGAATCGTCAATTGGAACAGCAGTGTAAGTCATTCCACGATTCAATGGATCAAGCCCCTGATCCACTTTTTCCTCTGCATTAGAAACATTGATATCAGTGTTGTTCTCAGTATGTTCGTATGATGCCAGTTTCAGTTTAAAGTTCTCTGCATTACCAAGGAAACTAAAGTGCCAACCTGAATCCTCAATGCGATGAGCATTAGTATGATCCTGACGATGTTGATCAATCGTAGTGGACTTCAAATGCTTCCAGGTACAGATCCTAGAACCCATCCAGTCATCTTGATATAGGAAGTTTAATTTATAGTAATAAGCATTGCAGAGAGTCACATAGTGATTATTGGGATTAAACCAAGAAAGATCCTCCAAAACATATGGGTTGATAATCTCATCAGCATCACTAGTGATTACCATGTCTTCATCAGACGCTCCTGCCTTCTCAATACCAAAAGCACTATTATTTCGGTTGTAGATAGCACGTTGGAAACGAATAGGAATATCAATGAACTTAGTTCCATACGGATCTTTATCATTATAGGCCACATGATGCTTAGTCTTTTCAAGCATGTGACTAAAATCATTAGGAATCTCTTCAGTCACATGATGAATAATCTTATCATTCAACTTACCAAAAAGATCTTTGTTCTCTTGATAGTATAGGGGTTTTTCATTACCACTTACAGTAAAAGGGGATTCAGTAAGGACGAAGTAATCAACAACATCCTTGAGAATATTCAATCGCATCTCCAACAGTTCTAGTTCGTTGAAGAAAATAAAGGAATCAAAGACTTTCATTTAATAGTACCATACATTACTTTTGGATTAGATTCTACACCGTGCTCACCATGGAATTCAACATCATGAGTATCTGACATAATTTCTACAAACTCTTGATGAGACATATTACCATGATCAACATGAAAATCGTTGTGCATCAAATAAAACCTGTCAGAGTTTTTTACAAACTTATTAATATATTCCATCTGAGTTTCCCGATCACACTCAGACAAAGCATAGTTGCTAATAAAAAGATCAAAGTTTTCTTCTACTTCAATCTCTTCACCACGATGAGACAAAGTGGGCAGATCAAATTCAGAAAGATATTTGCGAGATAGTTCATTACACTCCTCAAGATCAATCAAGAGATAATTATCAAAATTGATAAAAGAGCTCATGACTTTACATAATCCACCGTATCCACCACCAACTTCAACAATAGACTTCATGTCTGCACCAAACTTGTTGATGATGTCAGAAACATTTTTAATGTACCGAATAGTCGTAGGTGACATTGTTCCTACATTCGGATAATCAAACGTGACTGGATTGCCAATAGTATCGTTCTTCTTAATCTCATCTAGTTTTTCTTCATAATCAATCTCAATCTCTTTAAGATAAAGTTGACCTTCTTCTTGAGATACGTGTTCTAACACATGACGATATGCTCCAATACTCTTAAAGTTATTGAAGTAATCTGTATTTACTGCAGCTGCATGGCATACCTCAAGGTATGGCATTACTGCGGAATCTTGTAGAGTCCAACTCATTTGCAAATAACCTCCTTACAATCCATACCTAACATAGTTTTATACGGTTTCCATCTTTCCTCTGGTACAACTGCGGGATCAATCCACCAGTCCTCATAAGGATTTCCCTCGTTCATTACATTTTTAGCAACTAATTTATATCCATGAGACTTTAAGATACGTGCCTGTTCATCTTGAATGTCAGGTCCATCACAATAAACATCAGTTTCATATGTAATAACAGAGTATCTATAATCATCCAAAGGAAGTGCCTTGAGAGCATTTAAAGTCTGTTCTGCTGGTTCAATATCAAGTTGAAGATAGTCAATTTGTTTAGGATAGTTTCTCTCTTTAAATAAAAATTCATAATCATATTTTGTAGCATCGGCACATATACATTTGTTCCTTCTCATTGTATTAAAGAACTGAACTTTATCTCCATCCAATTCAAAAGAAACACCCATCCAATCAAATTCAGTTTCTAACAGATAGGTATTGCTAATAACCCTAGGTTGGTCTGCACCAATCTCAACATACACACCATTCTTTTTACCATCAAGCATAGACAAAACAAACATATCTTGCATTGATTGTGCATAATTGTTTGCAATATTTTCGGATCCAGGAAACTGATACTTGAGATTGTCAAAATCAGAGTTGAAATACCTGGGACAATTGGGCCAGTTAGATTCTTTCATGATCAGTTCTTCCAATATTCATAGATTCCTTCCGTAACTTCATATTCCATATCTTTCACTTTCCTATTAGGTTGTTTCATCGCCCAAACAAACATATCTTCAATCAACTCTTCTAGTCTAGTATCGTCTTTAAATTTAAGCAAGTTCTTTGCTTTGTCATGATTGCAATATGCGTGCTTTGCTTCATGTCTTGGCGGACCATGTTCAATAGGAACATTATATCCATATTTCTTACCAATAGATTGAACTGCCTCAGCAACTTGATTCAAACTAAAGTATTTGTCTGCACCAATATTAAATGTTTCACTATCAAACTCTGACAGGAGAATGTCAAACGGTTCCATATAGTAACGAATATCAGAGAATGCACGAGTCTGTTCTCCATCACCATAGACAAGAATAGGTTGATTGTTCAGAGTCTTACGAATAAAGATGCCAATCACATTGCGGTAACGATCCCAGATGTTTTGATAGATGCCTAAAACATTATGAGGACGGACAATATTATATCTCAATCCAAATTGTTGATGAGCCATCTTTAGATCACACTCTACGGCATACTTTGCCATACCATAGGGATCAATCGGTTGCGGTTGTTTATCTTCAGTAAAGGGAGGTTCTTGTGCTCCATATACTGCCATGCTAGAAGTAAAGATCATCTTTGTACCATAAGTGATACATGGATTGATCAGGTTAGCAGAGCAGATAAGATTGTTCCGATAGTTATAGTTTCTGATAAACGGAGACAATCCCTCTGCAGCATATGCTGCAAAGTGAAGTAAAATATCCGGGCGGTGCTCTTCAAAGAGTTTTTCTACTTTCTTACGCCTTTCTAGGTTGAGTTTTACAAACTGAAAATTCTCACCCTTTGGTATAAATGCTTTATGACCACCAGATAAGTCATCAATACCGATGACCTGGTGGCCGTTTGCCAATAAATGACGACTATAGTTTGCACCAAGCAATCCGGCGCAACCTGTAACAAAGATCTTCATCGATATTCTAGAATAAATTTACGTTGTTCTTCTGTGTTTCTCCAACTGCAAGGGAACACTGGAAGATAATTCTCCAATTCCATCACATGCACATTAATACTAGTGTTAAGTAGCATACTATAATTTATATGCTCTGTCAATAATAAATCTGTGGTGTAAAGATTCTCAAGAACTGATGAGCACAGGGCGGCCGCCATGGCAAATGTTCCAACTCCAGATAACGCCACGTTTTTAGCATTCATTAATGTTGCAAAGTCATCTGCAACTGTAGATGATTGAATTTGAACTTTATTAATCTTCCTAAGTTCATGAACAATAGGATTCTTATCATCTGGTTCTGTGATGAGAATGACTTTCTCAAAAGAGTCAATTAAATTAAGATAGTATACTAAAGGATTTGGGATATAATTTGTTGGTGGATCAAAAATTCTATGGTAATTATCTCCACTACGAAGATGCATCACAATTGTTTCATCATCAATAGTTTCTTTTTTAGGGAGTGCAAGAGAAGGGGATATAAATTTTTTACAAGTCTCATGCATATTTTTATAGACATACTCTTTTGGAATACCAATTTCGTTGCCGCCTTCAAAACAACTTTTTTCACAGTGAACTAGTGGTTCCCATGCATAAAATCTACCAGAGACCTGACCAGAATCAGATCCAAAAGGTAGATTAAAAGTTTTTATAATGTCATGATCTAAAGTTTGAACAAATTCTTTGCCATTGAATTTTGCCGACATTATACAGTTAGCAACCTGTTGGATATTATTACCCAGTCGGCCTGACCAATGAGAAACTGAGTAACTCATGGAGTGATTACTAGTTCATTTTCAATGTTTTCAATATCTTGATTCCAATTAATGAAATTTGGATTTGTACGATTAAAATGAAGATCATTAAGATGATTACGAATCTTAAATACATCCTCCCAATCAATACCTTCCTTAAATCGTTCAATAGCATTAAGAGTTTTCACCTGAACAAAAGTCATACCATAACTTCCAGGAGAATGTGTGAGAGAGATATCTTCATTTTCAAAAGTATCCATTTCCATCACATTAGTAGGAAGATTAAAGAAGTCTGTGATTGCTTCATCAACACGCTTCCATTCAACACCACCAATTAAATCGCCACCTTCTTTCTCCCAATGAGAATCATGGAAGACAAGATATCCACCTTCCTTTAGATGATTTACCCAGAAGTAAAGTTCCGCAAGAACTTGTTCGCGAGTATGAATAGTATCAACAAAAATAATATCAAAAGGATCTTCATCCCAAATCTTACCAAGAGTCACACTATCTGCTTGGTAGCATGTATAATTTTCACTGACAAATTTACGACCATGCTTAAAAAAACCATCATAGCCTAGATCACAACCACACACTTGATTGTTTCTTTCATCTGCTTCAATAGACATCACCGCAGATGATGCACCTAAACGAACTCCAAGATCGATAAATCTTGCATTGTTCATTGTGCGAACTAGATCAGCAAGTTTCCATGCATTTGCGCCAAGATCACAGTGAGGTTCATTAATAAAATTTTTAAGTCGTGTTAGATTAGTCATAGATCTTCCTCATATCGTTGAATACGTTAGCAACTCCATCTTGGATGGATGTTTTTGGTTTCCACCATTTTGTGATAAAAGTATCTGCTTCATTCCTCTTATCTTTTTGAACTTCGTCCTTAGATTTTGCAGGGGAAACAGTTACATCTTTCCCAATGCCCTTGAATAGAGATCGAATAATTTCACCAATCTCTAAAATAGACGTTTGTTTAAATGAAGTAATGTGGAGATTGTCATCAAAACTAAACTCATTATAGTTTTCCATGACTGCTTCTAGAGCTTCACAACAATCCTT
>Ga0181419_1000655_pt1 | contig 12162 bp, 16 predicted proteins | sample 42SPOviralmetaG_FD_130144 | JGI IMG/M metagenome (GOLD analysis project Ga0181419, IMG submission 130144) | Marine viral communities from the oligotrophic San Pedro Time Series (SPOT) site, San Pedro Channel, CA, USA - 42 SPOT_SRF_2013-04-24 | ecosystem: Environmental > Aquatic > Marine > Strait...
GATACCCATGTTGATGGAAAAGATTTAGCTATCCTATTGGCAGGCTGGAAAATCGACTAAGGGGTAAAAAATCTGGACAGGGGGTATATAGCTTTGTAGTTATATTTCTCCCCCTCTACCCCCTTTACAAAAGGTTTTTTTATGAGCTTAATTGCTAAGATTGCAGGCTTGTCCCTCTTCCTTATCTCTATTGCACTCATGTTCTACATGGGTACAGAAGATGCTAAGGAAGCTCTTGACTACCGTCGAGAGTTCGCGCCTTCATCAACAGCCTTGATTGAATCAGGCTGGGTCAGCATCATTGGTGCATTCACAGGTATGTGGGTGTACATGCTGGCACGATTGAAGGACTTCAAGTAATGCCGAAATCCCCAGCAATGGGGATCCACAAGGTATGGTCACCTTGTGCTGATGAGGCAGACCCTCAGTCCTGTTAAGGAATAGTAACAATGGTTAGTAGTAACAACAATGATCCCCTTTTCATAGCACTTGCCAAAGCAACTGAGAAGGTGAAGGTCAAGTACATGACTCTCTCTCCTATCGTTGGGCCTGAGCATGACAGCCGTCATGAAGTCAGGCACACCTTGGGTAGGGTCTTTGCCTACGGATACAGTGGCCTCAAGAAGGTCTACTGGTGTCAGTGGGAAGATATCGCTCCCGGAGATGTGTTCAAAGGAACTGTGAACAGGCACGACCTTGAACACCTCACCACCACCGTGGACAAAGAGAGCTTCAAGCAGGGATCAGCAATGGTTGTTCTAGATGAGATCCATGAGCATGAGATCTTGATCCCCGAGGATCACATGACTAAGCTCTTCATGGACATCCCCGTCTAGTCAAGCCGAAACCACCGTCGTGAGACAGGTGGTCTACGGGATTGTCTTCCCGTACTGATGAGGCAGACATAACATACTCCACACACGGAAGTGCATGGATGGTGGGGTATACAACAACTCTAGCAGGATGCTACCTATGCCGTAGGCTATCGGGTCGTATGCATAGTAAGCGGCAAGTGTAGACATTCGTAGGCGTAGGTATTGGTCCGCGCTATCTACGCCATCACATGTAGCGGACAACCTAGGAGAATTGTAATATGCAATTCGATATAATGCGTGGGCTTATCAAGCCCGTGGAAACGGTGCAGAATTTTCTGTCCCGTCTCACCGAAAGAACTGGCATGTTCGGGTCATTGGATGGTAATGATTCCATCCACATGGCTCAGGCTCAGTTGCAAGAGTGGCTCAACGAGGGGCATGTTGCCCTCAAGAGCGTTTCACAGAACAAGAACACAACCACATATGTTGTGTTGAATGAAGTGGAACATCACGGTGGGAAGTCAGGACCACGACTCGTTCGTGATACTGATGCTGTTAAGAGATGCACGGTTCCGGTCGGTCAACACGGACACTTCGAGGTGAGCGAACCTGCTGCGGCAGCGATCAATCATCTTCGGAATGTTCAGTTCCGTCCGTGCCAACTCATCCTTGACTGTGCAAATGTGGCAATCCAGAAGGGTTACCTCAATGCATCATCACATCCCACTGAGTGCTTGGCTGTCAAGGAGTTCGACAACTACGGAGTTGGCGGCTACTACCAGCCATACTTCTGCGACTCTGCATGGAGACTGTACGCATGGACACTTGGTGTTGCTTCCCATCAGGGTGGTGACTTCCATCGTGCTGTGTGTTGGTTTGCTCAGTCCTTCGACTGCACCCGTGAAGACATTGACTTCATGGAAATGCGAGTGAAGGAAGAGTATGGTGTGGGGTATCACAACTACACCCTCATTCTCCATGCTGGCACAAATGGCACTCTCATCGACTCCCCCGAGAAGTACGGGATCAAGGAGAAGAAGAAGTGGCGTGCCTTGGCAGCTGCTTATGCACTGCACGAAGCTCTCACAACTGGCAAGACTAGTTACATCCTTCAGCTGGACCACACCTGTAGTGGCTTCCAGTTCTGGGGTATGCTGACTGGTTGCACCAATGCTCTGACTCTCACTAACGTGATGCCAGAGCGTGATGGTTCGGTGAACGATCTCTACACAGCAGTCTATGATATTGCTGCTGGTCTTGGCGTTCATCCTCTCGTGCGTCCGCATGAGGATCATTTCTACAACAGGCCAACCGGCAAGGAGCTGACTGTCCCCATTGGTTATGGGGCATCAGCAAATACCGCTGCCGGATCTCTGCTCCTTGCCAAGGGCAAGACAGATATGGTCAAGTACCTTGATGGTGCAGGCCGGTACATTCCCGGTTCTCTCGAAGCCAGTGACGCATCACTGCTCAACAAGCGCAACCTTGCCATCTGGCAGGGCATGGGCTTCAAGAGCGCAGTGGACGCAAGTCAGGATCTCAGCACGAAGTACACTGAGTCCATCTTCACCTTGTCGAAGCCGTTGCAGATCGGTATGCAGATTGTTAAGGAGTCCGTTAAGCGGGCCAACAAGCTGGATAGTGGCAATGGCATCTTCGAGTTCACTAATGTGATGGGTTGCACGTACCGTTGTGCAAAGGTTGTTCCTGACTTCTCTGCTCTTGAGGAAGAAGGACGACCACGAATGGTGACCACTAAGAGGTTCACACTGCCCAACGGTAAGCGGTCAGGTGGTTGGAAGATGATGCCAAACATCATCGAACGATCCGAAGCTGCTGCACCTCCCCGTGTTATCCACACCATCGACAGTGGCTGCATCATGTATGTGGCTCTCTGCTTGGCAAAGGATGGCATTCCATATGCTCCCATTCATGACTCTCATGGCATTCCCGCACCCATGTGGCGAAAGCTGATGGGGCATGTCGGAGAGTACTTCTTCGAGAAGATGGATGTGAATGTGCTGCTTGACTACAAGAAGCAGTACAACATTCAGGGACACGGTGACCTGTTTCCTTATGATCAGTCCAAAGGCGGCGACTCCAGCCGTCTCTGTGGCATGACACTCTGATATCGTTTTTCTCTTTCACTACACTTTTTTAGGAATAGTAATAATGACTAATAGAAATGTTTCGCGTCGGTTCTTCATTCTCTCCAAGGATGAGGTGTTGATCCCAATCTTTACAGAGAATGGGATGATCTACCACACATGTGTTGCAACGATGCCGGAGGAACTTCAGCATGATGCTTTGGTTCACCCAATGGCCTCGTTCAGGACACAGGCAGAGAAGAAGAAGTGGCGTGTGTTGTCCAATAGCTGGACTGCAAACAAGGGCATCAGGTTTCAGAAGACTCCTGATGGCTGGCTCGTTAAGTGTGTTGCCAAGCACACGACTGGCAGACAGATGACTGTCAAGTTCGAGGCCCAGACCCATGTGAAGAGCAAGGCTATCAACATCTTCTACGATCACTGGAACAACAGGATCGAGAGGGAGTTGCAGGACTTTGGCATTCACACTCACCTGTACCACGAAGTTCCGGGTGAAGGGAGGTATCCTGAGGTCTTGGATCTTGGTTGATAATAAATAAATAGGAATGTAATAAGAATTAATCCCCTAGGTATTACGTGTACGACGTATGCGTAAGCGTAGGTTCTCGTAGGTGTAGGTGTGTATAGGCTTACATAGGCTCCCCTAGGAATGTACGTCGGTAGGATTGTAGGGTAGGAGCGTAGAATATAGGCGGTAGGGTCGTAAAACCTAGGCGTTACTGTAGTTATGTACTTATAAAGTAGGGTAGACCGGGGAAAGCCCCCGAGTCTGCGGGCATCTGCTTTTTTCCTAACGTCTACTGCGGGGCCACCTTTGTGGTAGGCCAAAGGTGTCCTTTTGCGATGGCACGAGAGTCGCGGAACGGGCAGGACTGGACCACGTTTAGAGGTCAACCTATAGCCCGTACACCCGACGTGCTAGCCTCCATTCCTGAGAGGGGGTGGTAGGTAATTCAGCTACTTCTCGTTAGTGGGTAGCATCCATTGTGGATACTTATACTAACAACATACCAGATATCAGGAGTGAGACTCTATGAGTTCTTACGAAGAGATTCTGGCTAAGATCAAGGCATCAACAACGATCAAGTCTGCGGACGAATCGTTGCTTGAGAAGTACCGCTCGTATGATGATCACATCATCGAGAATCTTCTCAAGATGGCTGAAGCTGATCCTCCTCAGCTGCGTAACGCGCACAAGATGAGGACAGCCTTTCAGGTTGCTGAGGAACGCGGTCTCCGCAAGGCCGGTTCCAAAGATCTTGCCAAGACAAGTAGCTGACAGATTCAGCTCCCTGTGAGAGGACAGGGTAACATGCCCCTCATCAGTTATAGGTCTGATACAAAACCTATGTGCTTTACTTCTAGGAAACTAGAGGTAGAGTATTTAAGTCTAAGCCTCGATCAGGCTAGACTGTGGTCGCGTAATAAGTCTTTACCATAGGACTAGCGCACAGCTACCAAGACGGTGACCCGTCTGAAAGAGTCCAATCGGATGATTCAGCCTTAGTCAGGCTCGTGTAGGTGGTACAAAGTAGGACAACTATCATTTGATATGGTTCCGAAACGTTGCTGGTAATCAAATAATCCAGCCCACACATAAACTAATGGTTTGTTCGAGAGGTGTGTGTAATTCTCCTACAATATGTAGGATATGCGCCAGCCTCGGGGACTGTATTGGCAGTCGGTCTATTCCCCTAAATGGTGTATTATATGACCGACGCTAGAGTGTGCTGCCGCTCTATAAACACAAAGCCTATCGTGGTCCGGTACCGCGAGTGGGGGTGACCCAAACGGTGCAGTCGAACTTAACCTTAACTGTCGAAGAAAGGGCATCCTGACACTACTTAACATTTAACTATTGATCCAATAAGCTAACATGGGAAGTATCTACGTAACCTCTCAGGGTGCCCTTATCTTCATACTTCCGAATAACCTTGTATCTTGAAAGAGTCCCTTATGTCAGACATAGGTGATAAAATATATGATATAATAGTAAAGTTTATGCCCGGTGCTTACTGGTTGGCTAGATCCACGCCAGACTATAGCACTGAAGATCGCATAACTTCACTATGGCTATGGGCTATGGAGAACTATCATAAATATGACCCAGCTAAGGGTAACCTTGAGCAATGGCTTAAAGGTCACTCTCGTAGAGTCATAGATGCTTATAGAAAAGACCAAAATTCTCGGTATTATTATGTTGGTCAATACCCTGAATGGACTGATGAACGTGGCGAGACTATGGACTACGCCTCAAATGCTATTGCTGACCATAGAGAGAAGCCTATCAACTATGATGTAGATAGATATGCTCTTGTCTGTAAAGCACTTGGCTTGCTGTCAGATGATACTAAATGTATACTAACAGAAGTAGCTAAGAAAGATCCTAAGCGAATGGTAAATAAAAAAATAGAAGAAGGACTAGCAGATTCCCTAGGTATATCTAAAGTATCTATGCAATCTCGTAGGACTTTAGCTAAGAATACTATTAGAACTTTTGTCACTGATTTAGAACACAACATAGAGGATTATGAAAATGGGAATGGATATCTCAGCAGTTAATCCCACTGATGCAGACAACGATTACTTTCGTGCTAATTGTTGGTCTTGGCGACCTATTCATATGTTTATGAGTGAGTCATGTGCCGATGTGTATGGTGAGGATATTGACAATTCAATGAACTATAATGATGGGGCCGGGATTCCCGGTGATCTTGTCGAAGAATGTGCTGACAAGATGCAGGTCATGCTTGATAATATTGAGCAAGAAGTACCTCAATACATTGAAACATACACCTATGATGATGGTGAAACCCTCAAGGTATTGAAGCCTGTCGAAGATCCTAAATGGAAGGACGCATACATGGTCCCTCTTACTAGGCTACAGAGTTGGGTACATTTTGTTAGAAACTCAGGAGGATTTGAAGTATGGTAGATATTGAAAGAGAACGTGTCGAGTTTGACAATGGTTGGAGCTTGTCCATTATCTGGGGTGGCTCTACTTATTCTGACTCGAATACCGTTGAGGTTGCTGTCATCAACCCTCAAGGTGAGCTTGATTATACTCACACTGACGGTGATGTGTTGGGGTGGCAATCTCCTGATGATGTCATTGACATAACAGAAAAAATCAAAGCTCTTGACAAGTAAATAGGAGTATGGTATAATGTCTGATGATAAAGAAAATATAACAGAGCTTGACGATGATACACTCACTAACGCTCGCATTATTTTTACAACTGTCTATGAAACAATAAAGAATATGGATTTTATCCCCGATGCCAAAGACAAACAAGGTTATCTCTCAGAAATCCAACAAGAAATTGATAGAATTGACGTTGAACTTATGTCCAGAGGACTATGAAGAGGTATATGCAGATGAGCCGAACGAGTATGAACGGGACTCTTACTATTCAAATGTTCAAATTCCTAGAGGATTTGTACGCACAACAAAAGATTAAAGACTACACGTATGATGGTTGGATTCAAATCCAGACTGACTGGGTTCCAATTGAATTTGGTATGAAGAAACTTGGAGATAATTTCTACAATGAGTATCTTGAACACCGTAGGCAAAGAAGTAAATAACAACACTCTAGAAGACACGGGTCTTAACTGGACTGTTGAAAAAACTGAATGCCTTACAGGACAGGTAACTGGTGGCACTGCCACTACTTTTGATAAGGTAGCTACAGTTCGTACTGACACCCATGAAGTATTGGGTATTGTTGGTAAGGATTATCAGGTTGTACAGAATCAAGAGCTTGCATATATGGCTGAACGTATCAGCGGTAGTGCAGGACTTAAGATTGATACAGCAGGTGAGCTACGTAATGGAGCTAGGGTATGGCTCAGCATCAAGGCACCTTCGTTTAACGTAGGTACTAAGGATGATGAGATTAAACCTTATCTTCTATTGACTAATGGACACGATGGTTTGTTCTCGCTTAGCGGGACACCTACCTCTGTCCGAACATGGTGTGAGAACACACTTAACATGGCCCTTAGATCTGGCCGTAGAGAGAACATGTGTATCAGTATCCGGCACAAGGGAGACATGAACGAAAAGATGGAAGGTCTTATGGACACTCTATCTCAGTTTTACGCTCGCTCAGATAACTTCCAGAAACAGGCAAGTTATATGGCTGGTACTAAGATCAATGACTCTCAGCAGTTGAATGATTACTTTAGAGCAATCTATAATGAAACCATTCAGAAGTTGCCCGATACTGTCCAAGACAGCAAAGATCAAAGGACTATGAATAAGTTTCACTCCACTATGATGAAGTGGTACGATGTGTATGACACAGAGTCCGCTCATCTTGGTAGTAACATGTGGGTTGCATTCAATGCAGTCACTAACTACCTTGATCATAGCACTAGCTTTAGAGGCAAGAAGAAGGATGAGAATAGATTCTACTCCAACTTCTACGGTGCTAACGCTATTAGAAAGCAGAAGATTCTCGAATCTACGCTTGCAATGGCATAATTAAAATGGGACACTCGCAGTTTACTGTGGGTGTCCCATTTTTTTTCTTGGAGTATACATGGAACAACTACCCATAAAACTACTCGCGTACTCGTGGCATGGTGACAAGCTAGCCAAGTACCTGAAGTGGCACAAATTTTTTGTTGAAAATATTTTAAGGATTGAACTAGATATAACACACCTCGGGTTCCAAGTAGGTGACGCAGTGTATCATTCATTCTCTGGCTCTGCTCCTGACAATAGGAAAGCCCACTGGATCTCTCGTAAAGTTAGTGAACGTGTGTACAAAGAACCTAAGTATGAGATTGACCTAGGCTATACTGATAAGAACTTATCGTTTGCTTGGGGCTTGACTGCTGACAATAGGACACCAGTGTGGAGTATCTATGTATGGTTCTATTCATTTGGTTTAATTAAAATTAAAAAGGATTGTGTGTCTTCATCTCGAACGCTTATTAATTATATGGCTAAGGATGTACCGACACTTAAAGCAGAAAGTCCTTACGGTTTGTTAAAGGAGCTGGAAAATCATGGTTATGGAAGTGCTTGAAAGAGAGATGGTAACTCTTGTAGATAAGATGGGTAATGACTTAACTGTTGTTAATGCTGCACGAGTATCGTTCTCTAAAGAATCTATGTGGGAGGTAGATGAGGAGGCTCTTAATAAATTTGTTGGTAATAAACCACACGAGTCAGAGTTTTATGTATTGACTGGCAAAGATAAAAAGCTTATTAATTATCTAGCAAAACATAATCATTGGACTCCCTTTGCTCATCCTCAGATTACACTAAGGATTAAAGCACCTATCTCTATTCGTACTCAATTCTTTAAGCACAAGCAAGGGTTTGTAGAGAATGAAATCAGTAGACGATATGTAAACGATACTCCTGAATGGTATCATCCTAACTGGAGGTCAGCACCAGACAATGCTAAGCAAGGGTCAGGTGACTGGCTTGTTTATGATAAAGAAACTGATGCACATAACATTGACTCTGACTATCACTTTGCAGTGTCAGGTTGTATCCAAACTTATGAACGTTTGATTGCTGAAGGTGTAGCACCTGAGCAAGCACGGTTTGTACTACCACAAGGTTGTTATACTGAATGGTATTGGACTGGTTCGTTAGCTGCTTATGCTAGGTTTTATAAGCAACGTATTGATCCTCATGCACAGTGGGAGATCAGACAATATGCACACGCAATAGGTAAGATTATTGCAGGGCTGTACCCGTGGAGTTGGGAAGCCTTGACAAAGGAGATTTGAATGCCGCTATGGGATTCCTTATCAAAAGAAAAGAAAGACCAAAGGATTACAGAACAATCTCTTTGGGAAGAAGAGTTACTTGAAGCTGGTGTTGAACGTTATTGGAAAGACTGGGAACGTTCACCTGATGAAGGTAAACCAGAGCAGTTATTGTTAGAGTCAGCAGTCATTCACTTGACTCCTTACTACCAACAATGGATTGACTCTGTATGTGGACATCGCAAGAGTCCTGAATGGTTGCCTCCATTGCTTAGCTTGGGTGCAGCCAAGATGGCAGACATTACTATTAGATCTGTGATTCAATTATTTCTATCAAGAAGTAATGTAGTTAACATAGACTTCTTCCAAGGTATGCCGCTGAATGCACCTACTGCACAACAAGTAAGTAAGCTCATCTCTGATGATGCCTTAGCTATTGTTATGTATCAACAAGCAAAGAAGAAGTTTCGTGATGACTGGATGCGTCAGTCTAAGTTCATTAAGAACTGGACACCCAAGAGATGTCGTGCATTCACTGAGAAGATGTTGACTATTCCAAAGTATACTCCCAAACAGAAGGAAGACTTTGGTCACAACATGCTACGTGTTGCATTACAATCTGATATCTTAGATGGTAAGATTATCTGGACTGGACGTAATAAGAAACGATTGCTTGTATCCTTCTCACCTGAGGTTCTAAAAGAACTAAGCTCTAGGCATAGATTGCTAGAGACAGGTGGCATGGTGTATAGACCTATGATCTGTCCTCCTATCCCTCACTCTACCAAGGAAGATGGTGGCTTCTTGTCCCCTTGGATTCGTAAGAAGATGATCAAGAGGTATCATCCTGTTGGTGCTGACCCTAGAGAGTGGAACTCTAAGCCATCTGATATTGTGTTTGATGGTATCAATGCACTGATGAAGACTGAGTGGTCTATTAACAGTAAGGTATATGAAGTAATGTCTACGATGTTTCTTAATGATCATCAGACTGCTAACCTACCTGCCCATTCATCCAAAGACTTTGCATTCTCTCGTCCCTATCCTGAAGAGGGTACTAAGAAAGAACAAGCAGAGTGGATGGCTGAATCTACTGAAGCATGGGGTAACTGGTATAAAGATGAACAGTCACGGTCACGTATGTTAGTTCGTTTGTCTTTGGCAAAGAAACTAATACCTTATGACTTTTTCTTTATGCCACACACTCTAGACTTTAGAGGTAGAGAGTACACGGTATGTGAGTTGTTGTCATGCCAAGGTGTAGACTTTGATAGAGCTATCATACAATTTGCTGAGCCTATTAAACAAACTGAACGTGGTTTGTATTGGCTTAAGGTTCATCTTGCTAACTTGTTTGATCAAGATAAGCAGACGTTTGATGAACGAGTACAGTGGGTTGATGATAATATAAATATGATTCAAGCTATTGCTGATGACCCTTACTCTAACACTGAGTGGATCTCTGATGCAAAGAAAAAGAATCCAAGCTTCCAACGATTGGCTGCTTGCTTTGAGATGTGTCGTACTGATGGCATGACCCAGCTACCTGTCCAAAAAGATGGTGCTAACAATGGTGTACAACACTGGTCTGCTATCATGAGAGACAAGAACCTAGCTACACTAACTAATGTATTGCCTAGTGACAAGCCTATGGATTTGTATCAGTTTGTAGCTGATAGGTCTCATGAATATATTAAAACAAATACCAATGACAACGATTGGTTTACTAAGTTTAATGAGCATTGGCCCAATGAGCTGCCTCGTAAGGTTGCTAAGCGTAGTACTATGTGTGACTCATATGGTCTTACCTTCTATGGTATGCAGAAGTATGTCAAAGAAGAAGGCCATGTTGATTGGGTTGCACGAGAAGAAAGAGGCGGTGCTATTGTTGAGCTAGCAAGAGCATTGCAACTAGGCTTAGAAGATACAATGACAAGCCCTAATCAAGGTAAAGATTACTTACGTTCGGTTGCACGTATTGTAAGTGATCGCAACAAACCATTGGTGTGGGAAACTGGCTCTGGTTTTGTAGTGCAACATGTATATAATCAAGTCATTGAAAGAATTTCATATGCTGAATTGTTTAACAAGCAGCAACTTGTGTTCTCTTCCTTGAGTGAAGAGTTAGATGCTGATGCTCAGTACCTAGCAATCAGTCCTAACTTTATTCACAGTCTTGATGCAGCTCATATGTTCTTAACTATATATGAAATGATGCTTGAAGGTATCACAGCTTATAGTTTTGTGCATGATTCATATGGTACGTATGGGCCGCACATTGATACGATGGATAGAATACTTAGGGAAACGTTTATTAAGATTCACTCAACTAATCCATTGAAATCTTTTAAATTATATCTGGAGAATAAGTATGGCTTACAGTTGCCCGAAGTCCCAGAGTGCGAAGGTGATTTCAACATCGAAGAAGTCAAGCACTCCAAGTACTTCTTTGCATAAGACATATACTAAAGCAAAGAAACTCCCAAAGGTTTGCATGATTGAATGGATTGATGCGCAAACAACAGGTGGTGCTGAATGGTTAGAGAAATCTGAGATGATGTCAGCTGCTAAAAGTAAACTACCTGTTATGTGTACTGTTGGTTATGTTATACATGAAGATGAACATCAGTATGCTGTTGTGTCAACGTTAGGTCCAGCTGAAGGATCACAAGTTCACAAAATTCCTAAGTGTATGGTACTAAACGTAGAAGAATATGGCACAAGACAAGAACATTCGTAGAAAAGACCAGCGTCGTTTTGATCAAGAAGAATATTCTTCTAAGAAGAAACAAAGAGAACTAGATAAAGCGCGTAAAAGAATACGCAAAGAAAAACGGAGATCAATAGATGAAGAAGTTGAATAGCCTACAGCAAGCTCATGTCAATGGCAAGCTTGATGTATACGCTTCAATTGAAGCACACACTGAAGAGTGGGTACATAATGTGGACAAGGATGGTAATTATATTAACGCCTTCCCTAAGCCTAACACTCGACGAAGACAAGATCTTCCCTCGCTTGCTGAGCAGTGGAGAGAAGATGCTAAAAGGAGAAGTAAACATGGCAAGAGTACTAGTAATAGGTGACTTACATGCACCAGCTATACATAAAGAATACCTTTCTTTTGTAAAGAAGATTGCTAAGAAGTATAACACTACCAAGACAGTATTCATTGGTGATATCATTGATCATGAAGCAATCTCAAGGCATGAAAAAAATCCTGAGCTTCCTTCTGCATTAGATGAATATAATATTGCAGTTAAAGAAATCAAACGTTGGCACAAGGCATTCCCTAAAGCTTCTGTTTGTATAGGAAATCATGATGAACGAGTACTTAGAACAGCTAAAGGTAGCGGTGTTCCCAGTTTGTATCTTAAGCCCTTTAACGAGGTATATGGAACTAATGGGTGGGACTGGAAGTATGAACACACACATGATAATGTTATATACACTCACGGTATTGGTTGGTCAGGGTTGATGCCTGCATTTAACGCAGCTAAATTCCTTA
>Ga0181419_1000657_pt1 | contig 12109 bp, 14 predicted proteins | sample 42SPOviralmetaG_FD_130144 | JGI IMG/M metagenome (GOLD analysis project Ga0181419, IMG submission 130144) | Marine viral communities from the oligotrophic San Pedro Time Series (SPOT) site, San Pedro Channel, CA, USA - 42 SPOT_SRF_2013-04-24 | ecosystem: Environmental > Aquatic > Marine > Strait...
AAGACCACCCTGTAGGTGTAGAAATAAACGTTAAATCTATTTCATTTGTTCTAAAAGGACCATTCGGCAGTACCAAACCACCATTAGCTGTATTAAAGTCATCATAAGTACCGGAAGTATTTACTAAGGTAGATCCGTCGCAATACGCAAACCCGTCTTTTTGTTTTACTCCATCTACTACCGGCCAAGAACTGGCGTCTTCAACAATTTGTTGAATGCTAGTTATAGGCTGAGGTGATACTGGCTTTTCTACAAGAATTGTTCCTTGCTTTTCTGATTGTTTAAGGGGCATTATTTTATCCTTATGGAGTAAATTTAATTAGTTTTTGATGTAATAATAAGTTTTCAAATTTTTCAGTAGCCATTTTTATCCGATCCTTTTTATGTCAAGATTTCTATATACTTCAGCACTTCCACCGTCATAAACCTTCATATTGCCAACATTATCTGAATCAGTCAAAACGACCCTTATATTGTCAGATGCTGATAAATTTACAATTTTACTCATTCTAATTTGAGCAAAACTCTCAACGGGCTCTAAAGTATATTCTATAGAGGCGGCAACTGTTGTCGCATTCACTTGAAGCGAGCCCGAAATTCTTGAACCAACGGCAGAAGAACCAACAGATAACATAATTTTTGTTGTTATTTCATAAATTCCAGGTTCATCGACAGAAATAGATGTAAATGTCCCTGTTGTGGGTGTAAAACCAGACACATCAGTTAAAGTAAAACTTACAACAGTCCCTGTGTTGGAAATAGGGATAGAATCAGAATTACCTTCGGAGGCCGCATAAGCTACTTTAACTGTTCCAGCTTGAGTTGCGGTTGCTTCAGCAAGTTCAATCCCAGCACTCCAATAACTGTCTCCAATATGCCATTGATTAGCGGTGTCATCAGCAACATAACGAGATCTTCCAACATCTTGAACATATTCCTGATCTGTACTGACTCCAAGGTCTGGATCATTAAATTCGTCACTACCCCCAGCAGTTAATGTGATTGTGTTACCCGTCAATCCTGAGTTAACCGGCCAAACTTCTATAACACTGCCGTCATTTGTCAGGTCAATAGCTGGCATTGTAGAGGTAGCATTTCCTGCACTAATGTCAACAATGTATCTAATGTTTTTTACTAAAGGTGTGGGTAAAGCCGTATGAGTATAAAACTGAGTACTTATACCCCCAGCTCCGCCTGAACCGCCTGAACCGCCAATAATTTTAGCAGAAGATCCATCATAGTAAATTACTATAGTAGCTTCATCAGCTAATTCTAAAGTGGCTTTAGTTCCTGTTTGTATATTTCCTACTGAAGAAGTATCAGTAATAAATATTGCAGATCCTGTAGCATTTTCAAGTTGAATATATCTTTCTGCAGCAAGACCACTAATAGTACTCAAAGTTCCCGAAGAAGACGTTATACGAATATGAACTGAATTGGCTGGAGCTGCTAATATTCCTCCAGCTTCTGTAGCTGTTTGTTCTTCTAGATATAGTTCAGGAAAACTGCCTGTTATTTTACTTGCTTCTACATCATTAATTTTTGCGTCAGTTACAGCTAAAGCTTGAATGGCGTCTGTATCTACAGCATCATCAGCTAATTTAGAACTATCTACAGCATCATTTTCTAGCTTTGCAGTAGTAATACCTAAGTCTTTAACTCTTACAACGTCTGTATCAATTTCAATAGTGCTATCATCTACATTAACGTCTAATTGGTCACTGACTCCTTGAACAATCCCAAGACCAGCTACAGCAGGATCAAGCTTTGCTCCCGTAACGCTACCATCAGCAAGCTCGTTAGTATCGATTCCTGAAGCTTTAACCCTAACTACATCAGCGTTAATTTCTATTGTAGAATCATCCACATTAACATCAAGCTCGCCTCCTGCGGCTTGAGTCAATCCTTCTCCTGCCAAATCTGCATTGATTTTAGCGGCGGTAACTGCGTCGTCGGCTATTTCATCAGTGCCTACAGCGCCTGCTTGTATTGAGTCGCTAGTAACGGCGTCAGTAGCTATTTTACTATTAGTTATAGCATCATCTGCAATATCAATAGTTTCAATGCCTCCGTCTTTAATATTGTCGCTATCTATATTAGTAATAGTAGCTTTAGCATCGTCAGCATTTATTGTAATATTAGCGTCAGCAGTATCAATTGTAAGAGTGTTGCTGTCACTATTTATTGTTTTATTTGTTAGTGTATTTGCGGAACTATCCGATACAATAGTTTGAATAGAGTCCCCATCTACCACATTTAAAGTAATATTTTTTTTAGGGGAAAGTGCTGGAGTATCGTCAGCTTTAATTGTGACAGTGAAAGCTCCAGCCCTAAATACAAAGGCTATTACTTTTCTGATGTTACCAATTACATCCATTTAATTACATCCTATAAAATAAGATAAGAAGGAGGGGAGCCCGAAGGCTCACCCGAAGAGATTAGACTGTAAAGTTTCTGATTGAAACAGTATAGGCTGGTCTTTTTGATAGGTACACTAGGTATCCACAAAGGTACTTTCTCATACCTGCAGCTCTAGCACCTGAAGAGTTGATAGCCATAAATTCTTTTTGGCCACCGATTGATACGTCTTCGTAATCCTTACCAATCATCATGCAAACTCCGTCTGCTTGAGGGATTGACCAAATTCTGTCAGATCGCACATACTCAGTAGTTACCATTTCAAGAGTAGAGTTATCATGAATATATCCGAAACCACTGAAACCTCGTTTAGTGTCTCCGTTTGACCATAAACGTCTGTCTTGCTCTTGACCATCGATAACTGATCGTAGAGTTTCGTTACTAGCAAGAAGTTGAGTCCACTTAGCTGAAGCTCTACCGTTACGAATCTTAACATCGTCTAATGCGCCGTGGAAGTCGTCGAGTGAAATGGCTGCGCCACCACCGTCAAATACAGTACCAGCAGTTACACCGCTCATAGTAATTTCGTGAACTTTACGTCCGTCATTTGCATATAAAGTCTCAAGTCCACAAAGGTTAAGAGATACTTGATCAAAAGCGACACCAGCTGGAGTAGCTTGTGCAGTAATGTTAGACAAGAAGTCAGCGTTTCCAACAAAGTCATCAGTATCAGATTTTCTAAATAAAGAAGCGTCATCTAATTCATTAGCTGCAACTCCAGCACCTATAAGCTTAACAGTGATAGTATTACCTGCTCTGTCTTTGTTAACAACTTCTAAAGAAAGTCCAGCAACTGATTCTGAACCGTCAGCATCAGCTCTTGAAAGAAGAATGTCGCCATACTCGCAGTATCTTTCTTCTCCACCACGGCCTGCCGCTAAAGTAAGAACAATTTGTCCTCCAACAGCACCTGTAGTATGAGTAGCAACTTGAGCAATAATTGCAGTTCCATCTCTGTGAAATTCTGAAGCCATAAGTCTTTTTTGTATGATTGCTTTAGACTTAACTTCAACCGCTAGCGGATTTTCAAAAGTTGGAGCCTTAGCCGCTCTTTTTAGTAGAGAGTAAGAAAGACCTATTGTAGCAGTTTTTTGCTTAAAGATAGCTGCTTTTTCTTCCAGGTTTGATTGATCTTGATCTTTGAATTGGAACTCACCAGTAGATGATGCACCTACAGCTGAAGGGCCGAAATCAGTTTGTAGCATGAAGTTGTATGATCTGCCGTTTTCTTCGCCAGCTTTTTTCTTCTGTAACATTTCATACTCTTTATGCTCTTCTGAGATTTGAACCATTACTGATTTTGTGTATAGAATTTGAAGTACTTTGGATAATTTCTCGGAGTTATAGAGCGCATCCGCTTGTCCGTTAAATCCAGTAAAATTTTGTCCTGCTGCCATTTTTTTATTCCTTTCGCCTAGTTAGGCTTATTTTATAGTTTTATGTTATTCCAGTTTGCAAACGCTTCTTCTATTGAATCGAATGCTTCTATTTCCTCGCGTGAGGTAGATTTTTTTGGAGCTACAACTTTTTGAGCTTTTTTAGTAGCATTGGCACTGCGCTTTTTAACAACACTATCCACTTTTTTACTAACTTCCGCTTCTCTAGGACCACTAAAAAAATCAATTTCACTTTTAAAAACTTCTTCGGCTGCTTCAGGAGTAACCTCTTCAAAATTTCCAAGCTTACGAATAGATTCATTCCAAGCTCTTTCCATGATACCATTTTCTCTTGATTGATCACCAAGTTGACCTCTAATGTCGTGTTTGAGGAAAGCGTTAAAGATCATTGTCTCTTGTTCTTTTCTCATACGAGAGTCATGCTCACTACGCGATTTATCTTCATCACGCGTCTTTCTTTGTTTGGCTTTTTCGAGCTCTCTTTTTTCTCTTCGAATTTGCTTACGTTCTTCGTATAAAGAAAGGGCATCATCGCTAAGATCATTCAAGTAATCTCGTTCTTGCACTGCTTTTTCAATAAGATCGTCCATGGTCAATTCACCTTCAGTGAGAACACTAACAACATCATTGAAACTGCTTGGATCTTTGTAATCTAAATTTTCACTTAACTCTTCCAATTGATTAAATAGCTGAGCTGTTTCGTTTAAATCAACTATTTTTTCTTCTGTTTGTTGAGCTTCGTGTTTCATCTTATCAAGTTGAGATTGATAAAGTCTAGCTCTATCAGCTGCTTGATGCAACTTAATCAACTTATCTTCAGATGGTTTTAGATCAACTTTGATCTTCTTTCCACTGGGACCGTCCACAAATAATTCTGATACTTCCTCTTCTTTGTCGTCACTTTCTGAGTCTGTTTCAGATTTGTGTTCAGATTCTTCGTCTTCTTCTGCTTGTCCGTCGACTACAGATTCTTCGCCTTCTTCAACCGAATCCTCAGGTTTGCGTTCGATTTCAGTCTCCATCGCTTCAATACTGTTTTCCTTGAAATTCTCCAATTCTTCAGCACTAATTTCTGGTTCGACTTCTCCAAGCTCGCTGAGAGCGGCACTTAAACCACCAGTCTCAAACGCATCCAACGCTGCTTGTTCTTCTGCACTAAATCCATAATCGCCATTTGGGTTATTTGGATCGCTCATAGCTCTCTCCTTATTTTGATTGTGTGATCCGCGGACCACCGACGGTAAAACCGCCGTTATATTGTATAATACCCTAATTATAGCACATAATTAAGATATTGTCAAATACGTAATTTATCCTATTCCTGGACCTTGAGGAGGAGGCATTGGCATTTGTGCTTCCCCTTCTGCTGGTGCTGCAGGACCTGCAGGAGCTTGACCATTTAAAGCCCCAGGTCCAGAACCGCCAATAGTTCCCTTAGCCAGTTGCTCTCTTTGCTGGATATGTTTTTCTATAAGTTTTTTATCCCCTTCATCCATATCCCTAAATTCAGCAGTACTTAAGTACCTGTAACCATAAGCAATCATTGCTTGATGATCTTGCATTTCTTGTGGTTCAATATAAATATCATTAGCAACCATCTGCTCAAATATTTCAGCTTGACGCCTTTCCCAAGCCTTTATAGTGTCGTGAACAGACTCTACATCCCCGAGTTCCATTCCCTCCAGCAAGACTTTAGGATCGACTCCCATTTGCTGATACATAGCAAAGTTTTGGACAAATTCTTGTTTACGTAAAACCGGATCAAGAAACATAGAAGTTCCATATTCTACAATAATATCAAATCCACCATCGATAGAAGCACCTTTGACGGTATAAGCTTCAAATGCTTTTTCTTTTCCCATAACTCTAATTGTTCTACTGGTCGTCCAATAAGTTCTAACCATATCAAGAAGATCTTTGTAAACACCTTCTACTTGCTGTACATAATGCTCAAATATATTACGTCTAACTAAATTTCCTTGAGAAACAGCATATTCCATGGCCATTGCAGACTGTTCTCTAGATTGTTGACCAAACATGGACTCATTTAATGCTGCCATGTCTTCTCCAGCTCCTTTAAGTTTTTCCCTAAACATTTGGATATCTGGCATTTGACCTCCAGAAGTAATAAATGAAGGCTTTTCTTGGGAGGAGGATACTCGAAGTACTTGCCAAGGGCCTCCGTCATTTACGGAAGTTTCGTCTATTCCAGAACCTTCTGGAACGGCTAATATCTGAGCACCATTTGCTTCTATATTTTCCATAGTTAAATGGTCTAATTTATTAATCATGTCTTGTATAGCTTTTTCATAACTAACAAAAGTATTACTGTAAAATTGGCCAGGAACTTTATCGCCTTGTATAGGATGAAAAGGCAGACGCGCTACACTATACATTTCTGCTGGTTCAATGTCCCCATTTAATCTTTCTTCACGGACTTCTGTTGGAACAAACCTATGAGGATTTACATCTAATTCTGTAACAGGAGTTCCATCTCCTAAACAAATAATATAACGTCCTAAGTACCCGTTTGTTGGAAGGCCTTTTTCCCAGTAATGATAGACTCCGTAAATAGTTTCTCTAAAATCATCGCCGCTTCTAAATTTATCTGCATAAGATCGAGAATTTTCTTGTTGGCTTTTACGATCTCCTGATTTCTTTATTAATTTTACTTGCTTAGGTGTAAAATGAAATTCAAGTTCCTCTTCGTTATACCACCTTCGTTCGAACACATATTCCATATCTTCCCAACGTTCTTTAGAAGGTTGTACCCACATATCCCAAACCGAAGGAGCATTAAAACTTAAATCCCCTTCTACTCTCATTAAGCCAGAGTCATCATCAAAATCTAAGATCCTACCTTTAGAAGGGTCCCAAACAGATTTAACCCAGCCTAGCCCATAAACCATAACATTTAAAGAACTTAGTTCAAAGACCTCTTTAAGGTTATATTGTCTAAGGGAGTAATGAATAATTGCATCTGCACTATCCGCTGCCCGTTTATCCATAACATCAGTAGAGTTAGGTCTAGGCTGAACTACTGGAGGATTGGCTATCAGTTGAGAGTGTAAAAATTTAACGTGTCGATAAACATAGTTAACATTAGGAACATTATCATCATTATTAAATACCGACTGAATAGCGCTATCTATATCAAAATAAGAAGCATCAAAATCGTCGGAATTATGAAGACCTCCAGGCTCCAATACAGTTATCTCATCTTCTTTCCAACTAGATTCCTTACATCTACGTCTGTAAAGTTTACAATCATTTATCTTATTGCTAAGTTTAGTCTTAATGTCTTTAGCATCCCATTTAACGACTTTCATCATAAGTAGTTGTTCCTTCTATTATTTATACGGTCGTTTATATAATCCCGGTGTCGGATCGGTATTCCATAACTTATCATTATAAGGATAAGCATCCATCTCTGGAGTGTCAGAAGGAACGTCAATAATCCTCTTCTTGCGCTTACGAGGTTTTTGTCTTTTAGGCATTTTTAAAGTACTTAAATCTATTTCAATTTCTATTTTCATATTTATCTTCTTTTCCGGTTTTCGACTAATGCTATTATCATACGGTTAATTTTAGATCTGTCTTTTTGGATTCCCATTAGTACCACCATATTAACAAATAATAATAAGGTATTAACTAAAAGAGCTAAAGATAACCAAGTATTTGTCTCTATCACCATATTTTTGGCCTTCGTTTAAAAGAATTAAGTTTACGTTTATACCTATGTTTATCATATCCTGTGGCTTTTGTCAACTGTTCTTTTACTTTTTTTTCTTCTTGCCAGGCTTTTAAGATGGCTTGGTCTCTAGTCACTCCAACTTCTGTAGATTCTACATTAGGAGGTAACAGATCCCACAAATACTGCAGTGAATCTAGTATATGCAGATGAGTAGACCCCTTAATTACGTGATCTTTGTCAGGATGCCATTCAGCTCTATGAATTTCATCATAGCAATGTTTTTGATCTCCAACAAATAACCACTTTCTTCCTGATATTGCAGCCACTAATTCTTTAACTAAATCTGTTTTACGTTCTTTCTTTTTAGGTACAGGAATATATGTAACATTAAACCTTCGTTTTGCAGTCTTTGCCCACCACTTTTCATGCGGATCGTAAATTCTTCGAACAACATTATATTTAGATATCATACGTTCTACTTTACCTATCAGCATCTCAGGATCTTCTTTATCGGTAGGTTTAATATATCCTGATCTTAATACGTACCACCTTGATTCATTCGGAGACCACACCGCAAGAGACCATCCAATTTTAGAACTCATTGCCGGATCTACCGAAAGAACATGAGGCCAGGCCGCTGAGTACCCTTCTATCTGCTCTATTACATTTTCTGACTTACTAAAGATAAATACTTTTTCGTCCCCATCTAACCAATCGCCATATAATATACAGTTCTTTTGGGCTTCTGTCATACCATTAAGAGACTTTTGCATTTCTTCTCTACGGTTAGCATAGGCTGGATTGTCTAACATTCCAAACCGATAAGTCGATACAATCTCTGAATCACTTTCTTCTATAATCCGCCTAACTTCTGGATTAGGGGTTTTTGGTGTAAAAGTAGCGCAAAATTGTGCTCTCCTCGCATCGACCCTACGATGTAATTCTTCAATTAGTTTCCAATCGTCGGGAAGCTCGTCTAACCAAACATCATGAAGTGTCAGTGACTGTACCCTTTTAGCAGCTAGCTTAGAATTATCATGAGAAAAGAATAAAATTTTATTTCCATAACCTGAGCTAGTAGGGTCCTCGTTTATTACAGACTTTATAATTCCGCCTTGCCTATTAATTTTATATTTGGTTCCATAAAGATAAGGCTCCAATTTTTCTTCCCAAAGCTCTTGTGTAAGCTGACCGGTCTTAGAACCGATTAGCATGCTGAGTTTTTCTCCTCGCCAATCCATCCATTTAGACTTACACTTTTTGCAATCATAAATTGCATTTGCTGTGTCACCTTCTACACTAATTATATTGAACTCAGTGCTACCACACAATTTGTTCATACACCTCTTATTGTTGGGCCTTTGCCAATATGGATGTGTTTCGGTGAATTTCCAAGCAATATCTCTTGCTTTAAGAGAACTTTTTCCAGACTGATTACCCGCTATTACATATTTATGACGGCTCCAAACATCTCGAAGGACTTCGTCTTGTTTACTAGTGGCTCTTGACTCAAGAACATTTGGATTAAATGCTTGATTCATAAGCGCCATTTTAACGGCACGCTCTATTTCATTTTTATTACTCATACGTCTTCCAAAGCAAGACTAAAATGACCCTGTAACATTAGAAGGAAGAGATACTTCTTCATCTTCATCTTCGGGAAAATCAATTTCGTTTTTGATTCCGGGCGCTTTTGTTTTTTTACGCCTTCGTTTTATTTTAGTCTTTAAGTCTCTTTTACCTTCAGGTCCTATAATTTCCACAGCATCCTCAGACATCTGTGGATCAACCCCTCTTGATTGTATAGTTTGTAGTACTTTAGCCATTTTCTCTTTATCTAGTGCCATTAGTTTATCCTAATTAAGTTTTCCAGAAACTCAGTTTCTTTTTTTTCCACTGGGATTTTTAGTCTTTTTTCCTTTTGGCCATAAATCTTTACAGGCCCAATATTGTGCAGACAGTTTACTTTTCTTTTCATCACACTTATGCCTTGCCCTAAACGATTTTTTAGCAGAATCAGAATAATTATGATCGTATCCAGTAGCTCCGTAGTGTACTGTTTTTTCTTTGCCGTTTTCGCAGGCTTTTACCATCTTTTTTTTGCCCGATCGAGTGCTTTTTTTTGGCTTATTGCACGGGGCGTTTTTAAGCCCATTTCTAAGTTTACTCATTACCTTTTCCAAAAAATCCAGATTTAAATTTTTTTACTTTTTCTTTGTCAAGAAATTCTTTTTCCTTTTTTTTCTTTTTGGTGGAATCTTTAGAGCTAAACCAATTTTTTATGCTTTGCCCTAATTTTCCTAATTCACCTTTACGCTTTTTGCGTATCTGTTCCATTTTAGAGTAGCCTGATTTCATTTTAATAATCCTAATCTATCAAGGGCAAATACGACTCCACCTGCAGTTATAATAAAACCTACAACACCAGTCCCGAATAAAAATAAATACTTAATACCATAAACATGTTTTTGCACTGGTTTAAATTTAGTTTCTAACAAATCTGTTCTTCTTATATGATATTTAAGATCAGACTCGATTGCACCTAAACGAACATCTACTTCCTTAGCGTGCTTCTGAACTTCTTGACGAGTTTCTTTGAGCTCATCTTTTGATTCTTTTATTTCATTAAGTAAAATTTCTTTCCAGTCCATATCATACCACACAGATTTAAAAATGTCAATGAGGGAATTATACCACAAATGCTCATTAAAGTCAAGGTTAATTTTAATAATTACAAAGACCAGTTTATTCCTATTTGTAACTCTTTGATATTACTAGGATTATTATTATCTAAATCCATACCTGCACTTATACCAAAAGGAGGAATTAAAGAGTAACTACCATTAATATTAAGGTCTAAATCGCTAGTAACCCCAATTCCTAGAGTTAGCTTTCGGCGCTCAGACCGGCGTTCTGCATCTTCTAGTCGAAGCTTTAAAGTATCTATTGTCTTATTCTGGAGGACAATTGTCCTAGATTGTTGGGAACTTTCCTCACTAGAGTCAGTTTTTCTACGAGTAATTTTAGTACCATCCGGTTGTATAATTTGTTCGTAAGATTCCTGAAATCTAGATTTTAAAGCTTTGTTTTCTTCTTTAAGGCTTTTATATTCGGATTTCTCTTTAATAATTGAGGCTTCCAAAGATTTAACCCTCTCTTTGTATATATCAGCAGTACTAAAGCTAAAGTAACTAATAACCCCTCCCATAAAGAAACCAACAATTAAAAAGGTAAGTTTTGGATATTTCATTACAAACCTCTTCTTTTACAGCTAATATGCTTATATTTAACTTTAGGAGCTACCTGACTATAAACACCAGGAAGCTTACCTTGACAAGTGGCTTTATGTCTATCTTTTAATTCTTGAATTGCTTTTTTAGTCACTGGAATTAAATAAGAACCAGAAACCATTAAAGACTTTTTTTTAGGAGAAGTATGAGCTAAATCAAGACCACAGTGCCCCCACTCATGAAACACTAAAGATTTAATTTGTTGTAAAGTAGCTTCTTTTACAAATTCCATTTCTAGCTGTATATATCCTCCCCAAGGGTCACACAATCCTGCAAACCCTGGAGGAACTATAGGGGTCACATAAACTGCAACTTTTCTCGTATAAGGAAATAAAGTGATTAGTTCTTTAACATAGGTTTTGATGTACTGTTTCTTTTGTTTCAGTGTTAGTTTTTCTGGAGCTTCAGCATTAGTTGTCATAAGGCAAAAACAAGTAAACACTAATAACATCCACCATTTAACTTTCATATTTATCTTCTTTTTTTAATAGGTTATAAAGTTGTTTGGGAGTTACTGTTTGAGGATCTATATTTTCTACTAGCTCTGGCTTACATTTTTGCAACATTACACAAACAAACTCCGAACAATTCCAACCTTGTTGCCAAGGATTTTTTATTTTAATATTTAACGAATTAAGCAAGTCCACTAAAAGAATTCCTATATTTTGCATTACTCCATAATCATCTCCTGATACCTTATGAAGCTCTAAAAGCATTTCATTGTAATTTTCTTCTGGTACTTCTATGAGAATTTCTTCTACTACTTCATGCCTTTTATTAAATTGATAGTCAGACATACTTAAAACTTTACCTTCTGAAGCGTGAGTTACAGTGTCTGAACCTAAAAAAGGAGTTTCTAAAATTATGTAGATATGACTAAACTTGGTTCTTTGATAAACCCTAACTGCCCAAGAAAACAAAGCAAGATTTTTTTTAGATTTAGAAAATCCTATTTTAACACGTTTCACAACAACCTTCCTTAATGTTGATTTAATTATTTTGATAAGCTAAATTAATATCTTCTACAATTAAGTTAATTCGTTCTTGCGTAATCCAATGAAAGTCTTCCGTCATTTCGTCAGGAGGCATAGTCAAAAGAAGTTCCTTAGCTTTAGTCAAAGCCCCAACTAATAGTAATATTGATATAGGTCCAGCTTTTTCTAAAACCCAAGCACTTTGCAAACTTGTAATTCCCTCTAAAGTGTTTCTTTCTAAAAACCTATCAGAAATACGTTGACCTTCTTCTCTTAAATCAGAAATATCGTATTTTCTAGGCAGAGTTGCAAAAAACTCGTCTAAAGTTTGATCGT
>Ga0181419_1000658_pt1 | contig 12109 bp, 4 predicted proteins | sample 42SPOviralmetaG_FD_130144 | JGI IMG/M metagenome (GOLD analysis project Ga0181419, IMG submission 130144) | Marine viral communities from the oligotrophic San Pedro Time Series (SPOT) site, San Pedro Channel, CA, USA - 42 SPOT_SRF_2013-04-24 | ecosystem: Environmental > Aquatic > Marine > Strait...
AAGTGATATCACTCGTAATAACCCATCACAACCATCGGGTTCGTTTGATATCTACTCAGCAAACTACTATGTTATGAACTCTGATTTTAGAGTTTATATCTGTCTGTATAATAACGCCACTCCAGAAAATAACTTCCAGGGTGGACCTTCATTGGATGAACCAACGTTCACCGATCTGGAACCTAGGGAGGCAGGTAACAGTGGTGATGGTTACATCTGGAAGTATCTGTATACAATCAAACCAAGTCAAGCTATTAAGTTTGATTCGACTAACTATATTCCTGTTCCTAATAATTGGGAAACAAATACAGATGATGCATCTATAAGACAGAACGCATCATCAAGTGGTCAACTCAAAGTTGTAACGATTAAAAATCGTGGTGTTGGTATGGGAACTGCCAACTCAACATATACAAGAGTTCCTATCCTTGGTGATGGATTTGGAGCAGAAGCAACTATCGTTGTTAATAATGATTCTAAAGTTGAAACTATCACTGTGTCAAAAGGTGGAGAAGGATATTCGTATGGAACTGTTGATCTGATAGCAGGTAATGTTCCTACTGGAACAACTTCACCAATATTCAATGTAATTGTTCCTCCGGCCGGTGGTCATGGATCCGATATCTATCGTGAGTTAGGTGCGTATAATGTACTCACATACGCTAGATTTGAGAACGATGCAGAGAACCCTGATTTCATTACGGGTAACCAGTTTGCTCGTGTTGGAATGATTGAGAATCCAACATCATACAATTCATCTTCAATCTTAACACTTGATAAGGCTAGTGCACTTTATGCACTGAGACTTACTGGTATTGGATATAGTTCGGCAGTATTTACAGCTGACTCTGAGATCACACAAACTGTTGGTCTTGGATCTACTGCTATTGGTAGAGTTATATCCTATGATCAAATCACTGGTGTTCTGAAGTATTGGCAGGATAGAACAAACGCAGGTTTTAGTTCTGACGGCACCCTTGATGCATCTCCAGTTTATGGTTTTAGATGTAACAAGTTTACCTCTAATATCGCTAGTGGTGGCAGTCTCGCTATTGGTGGTGGTTCAGTCAGTTTGGGTATTAACACCGCATTCCAAGGTGTCTCAACGGTTCTAAATAGTCGTACCTACTATCTGGGTCAAAATTTCGTAAATGGATTATCAAATCCAGAGAGTCAAAAGTTCTCAGGTGACATCATTTACGTTGACAACAGACCTTCAGTTACGAGGTCTTCATCACAGAAAGAAGACGTTAAAATTATCTTGCAGTTCTAAAAAATCATGCCCCAGGAAACTAATCTTAATGTAGCTCCTTATTTTGACGACTTTGATCAACAAAGTAACTACTATAAGGTTCTATTCAAACCAGCATACCCAGTTCAAGCTAGAGAACTGAACAATCTTCAATCGATTCTTCAGAATCAGGTTGAGGATATGGGAACGCACTTCTTCAAAGAAGGTGCTAAAGTTATTCCAGGACAAACATCCTACTTGAGTAATTATTATGCTATTCAGATTGAACCTGAGTATCTGGGAGTTCCTGTTTCTCTATATCTAGATCAACTTGTTGGTAAGTTGGTTGTTGGACAACAATCGGGTGTGAGTGGAAAAGTAAGTTCATATATTACAAACGAACAATCGGAGAGAGGAAACTATACTCTCTATATTGACTACCTTGCGTCATCATCAACTGATTCTAAAACACAAACATTCTTTGATGATGAGATTCTTCTCACCACAGAGAATATTACTTTCGCAACTACATTTATTGGGGCTAATGAAGGTTTTGCTAAGGCACTGACCACAAATGCTAGTGCTATTGGTAGTGCATTTGCACTAAGTAATGGTGTATATTTCTTAAGAGGACACTTTGTTGATGTATTTGATCAAATTTTACTTCTTGATCAATATAGCAACACACCATCTTATAGAATTGGTTTAAAAATTAATGAGCGTATTGTCTCTTCTGATGAAGATTCTACTCTAACAGATAACGCACAAGGATTTAATAACTACACAGCACCAGGTGCTGATAGATTAGAGATTTCTGCAACTTTATTCAAAAAAGCATCTGATGATTATAGTGATCAAAACTTTGTTCAAATATCTGAAGTTCAAAATGGTCTTTTGAGAGGAGGCCAGGCTGGAGCAGATTACAATATCCTAGGTGATGAATTAGCTAGAAGAACTTTTGATGAATCTGGACATTACTATGTTAGTGACTTCTTGACCACTGTTCATAATAGTTTGAATAATGGAATTGGTAACAGAGGTATCTACAAATCAGGACAAGTAACATCTCAAGGTAATACTCCTAGTGATGACATAGGTATTTACAAAGTATCACCTGGCAAAGCTTATGTCAGAGGATATGAGGTAGAAGTTAGAGGACCATCTTTCCTTGATTTTGAGAAACCCAGAACTACTAAACTCAAAGAGAGTAGTTCAGTTCAATTCTCATTTGGTCCATCATTCCTAGTCAATAGAGCCTTTGGTTCTCCTGCTCTTGGATTTGATACAGAAAATGTTATTAGTCTAAGAGATACTAGAGTTGGAGATAATCCTGCAAATATTCCTGGCAAAGAGATTGGTATCGCTAGATTCTACGATGCATCTCTAGAATCTGGTGCGTATGATAATGTATATCCTGATATCAACAAGTGGGACGTATCTCTCTTTGATCTGCAGACTTATACTGAACTAGACCTCAATGAAGCTGCAACTTTAACCACTCCAACCTTCATTGAAGGTAAGTCTAGTGGTGCAACAGCTTATTTGAGACACTCTATCAGTGCTGGAACAGCTCTTACTGCATATTGTGTTCAAGGTGACTTCTTCACTGGTGAAAAACTAGAATTTAATGGTGTTTCTGATAACTCTAGAAGTACAGTAGGTGTTCTTAACTTTGAAATCTCCGATGTTCAGTCACTTTATACACCTGTAGGTGCTGCTGGCACGTATACAGCTGATATTATTCCTCAGGTAACTGAAGTAATTGGTATTGCATCAATTACAGCTCACCATAGTGGCATTTCGACCATAAATTCACCAGGAACAGCATGGCCTGGTATTGTTACTACTGGAAATCTTGTTCAATTCTCTATTGCAACTAATGATTTTCCAAATTTGGCTAGAGTTACACAGGTAAATACCAATTCTATCCAAGTTAGTGGTGTTACTACTATTACGTCTTACCGTGAGGGTGGTCTTCCTACTACTTTGACTACAGTTAGCGACTTTTCTGTTGTGAAAAGTTCCCTTCAAAAAACATCTGGAGGAAATGCAGCTGGTAATGAGTCACTCTATAGTGTGATGCCTCATTTCAATATTGAATCTACTAATTTAGATAACGCAAACCTTATTATTAGAAAGGGATTTAGTGTAAATATTACGAACAACTCAACTGGAACTATTGCAGCTGGTGCAGATGAAGTATTCTTACCTTTCGATGAGGAAAGATATACTTTAATTCGTTCTGATGGATCTATTGAAGTATTGACGAAGGACAGATTTGTATTTTCCTCTGGTTTAACTCAACTTACGATCAATGGTCTCGGTTCTAATAATACTGGAGCTCAACTAACAGCCACTGTGAGAAAGTCGAAGATAAAAGCAAAAATAAAATCAAAAAAAGAAGCTCAATCTGTTGTTATCTCAAGGTCTAGACAAATTGGTTCTGGTACTAACGTTAATAGTCGCAATGATGGATTAACTTATGGCAATTTCCCATTTGGAACTAGAGTTCAAGACTCTATTATCTCTTTGGGTATTCCTGATGTTATTTTTCTTTATGGTTTATTTGAATCACTAGATGAAAATGATCCAGAGGCACCAAGTATGACAACTGCGTCACTTGATGGTCCAAATAATACAACAAATGATCTAATTATTGGTGAAGAGGTTGTTGGTACTATCAGTGGAGCTAGAGCTAAGTACGTTACTAAGAAAACCGACACAAGTATTAATTTTATCTATGAAAATGATTCAAAATTTGAGAATGGTGAAATTGTTAGATTTGAAACCTCTGGCGTAAGTGCTATTGTATCGGATCTTCAATTAAATGGTTCAAATATAACAAAAAACTTTAAACTTCTTGGTGGACAAAGAAAGACTATCTATGATGTTGCAAGACTTGTAAGAAAAGACTCAGCCCCTGTTCCTACAAGAAAATTAAGAGCATATTATCTCTCAGCTGAGTATGATCCATCAGATACCGGTGATATCACTGTAGCTAATTCATACAAATCCTTTAAATATGATTCTGAAATCGGTACAATCCAAGGAAGTAGATTGTCAGATATCATTGACGCTAGACCAAGAGTATCTAAAAACTTTGCTAGTGCTGGATCCAGATCTCCTCTTGAATTTTTTGGAAGAAGCTTTAATGGCGGACAACATAGTTCGGCTAATGTGATTGCGTCTGATGAATCTATGTCTTTAGATTATAATTACTACTTACCTAGAATTGATAGAATTTATCTTAGCAAAGATGGTGTTCTATCCGTCAAGAAAGGAGCTCCTGCTGATAATCCTGCACCTCCTGATGAAGTATCAAGTGCAATGAACATAGCTACTGTATTTCTTCCAGCATATTTGTATGGTCCAAAAGGAGCAAAAGTTACTTTTATTAAACACAAGAGATATCAGATGTCTGATATTTCAAAGATTGAACAGAGAGTCAAGCATCTAGAATATTATACTTCACTGAATCAACTAGAAAGTGCGACTGTTAACCAGTTTGTTCCAGATGCTAATGGATTGAATAGATTTAAGTCTGGTGTATTTATTGACAACTTCACAACTCTTGAATCTCAAGATACTTCAGTTGGTGTTAGAAATAGTATTGACACAAGAAATAAAGCACTAAGACCTGCTCACTATACTACAGCTTTAGAGCTCGTAATCGGTAATAATACAATAGCTGGTATTGGTGAAGACTCAACTAATCAAGAAGATAGTAGATACGCCGATATTCTTGGAACAAATGTCAAGAGAAGTGGCCAGATGGTCACTCTTGATTACGTTGAAGAACGTTGGTTGAGAAATCCTTTTGCCACTAGAGTTGAAAGTGTCACTCCTTTTCTTGTTAGATTCTGGGAAGGTTCGTTGAGATTTGAACCTGATGTTGATGTTTGGGTTGATGTTAATCGGATGGAAGAACGTGATGTTCTTCAGGAAGGTTCATTCACGGGTGTGGCTGAAGCACTTGGAGCCGAAGTTACAGAAGCAGCTGATGGAACAAGATCTGGTCTTTCTCCAGTTATTTGGCAATCATGGGAAACTACGGGAGTTAATGTTAGTTTTAGTCTTGATTCAAGCTCTGAGGAGAATGCCCCTACCACTCAGTTCAGAAAGGGCACCGCGACTGAGTTTGTTCAAATGTATGGGGTCGCATCCAGGGGTAGATCCATGGAACAGAACTTGAAGAAGCTTCACAACAAGCATGACGGGCAAGTTCCACCAAATTTCGAAGTTGAAGAAGAAAGCACTACAACTGACACTACAGTCAGTGGTACGGTTGGTGTTCAGTTGGATCAACAAAGAAAGGGCAAACAACACACTGTCTCCGAACAGATTGATACTGAATCACTTGGTGATCGTATCGTATCTCGCAATGTTATTCAATTTATGAGAGCTCGTAACATTGAATTTACAGCCACAAGATTGAAACCTTTTACTCAGATGTATCCATTCTTTGATAATGTGGATGTTGCATCTTTCTGCACACCTAAGTTGATAGAGATTGAAATGGTTTCTGGAACTTTTGAGATAGGAGAAGATATTACTGGTACCATGCCATCCGATGAAGATACTGATACTGAAGATGTATCTACTGCAGCGTTCCTTGACGCAAGAGTTGCCGTCCCAAATCATAAGTATGGACCTTACAATGGTGAAAGTGATGATGATGACGCAAGTGACGACTTATATGACATCTTTGAGATAAACCCATATGACAGAGAGGGTGCCAATATCCCTGAAACATATTCCGAAACTTCTACAATTCTGAATATTGATACTTTTAGTTTGGCCAATAGCACTGATACTAAGTATTCAGGTTATATTGCAACTAATATGATTCTGAGAGGATCTACTAGTAATGCTGAAGCTAAAGTCACCAATGTTAGATTGATTGGTGATCGTTTGGGAACACTTATTGGTAATTTCAGAGTTCCAAATGGTGCGGAGAGTGGTAATCCAGTTTTTGAGACTGGTAGATCTAGATTGAGACTTACTAGCTCATCTATTGATAGTCGTATTCCTGGTGTTGCTACCAGTGCAGCAGAGGAGATCTTCTTCTCACAAGGTGACTCGGACAATACTCAGGAAGTTACACTTTCCCTAAGAAACGCTAGAGTTGAAACTGATGACACTTTCTCCGAAACTAGGAGTCTGGATGATGAAGCTTCAGCTTCTACAACATTCCAAACTGGAAGCACTGCAGGTAACGGTAGACTGACTGGTATATATTCTGACCCTCTTGCACAATCTTTTGCTGTTGATGATCCAACTGGAATTTATCTTACTAGTATGGATATTTTCTTTGAGAGAGTTCCTGACAATGATGAAGCTGGCCCTGTTACTGTTCAAATTCGTGAAGTAGAATTGGGTCAACCAAGTTCCAAGATCTTGGCATACTCTGAAGTATCCAAAGATCCATCAGATATCACAGTATCTTCTGACTGTTCTGTAGCTACTAAGTTCACATTTGAATCTCCTGTTTATCTGAATGGACAGAAAGAATATGCAATGATTATTCTTTCTAACTCCACAGATTATACTGTATGGATCTCTAGACTCGGTGAGACTGATGTGTCTACATTGGATGGTACAGAAGAAGGACAATACCTTGTTTCTTCACAGGAACTTCTGGGTTCATTATATAAGTCACAGAACGCTTCTGTATGGACACCTTCACAGTATGAGGATCTTACATTCGATCTCTTTAGAGCCAATTTTGTTCCTAATGGTTCTGTTCAGTTCTTCAATCCACCAGCTTCAGAAGATGAATCAGTAATGAAAACTAATCCACTCACGATGAGTTCAAACACCATCAGAGTTGGACTGGGAACTACTGTAATAGATACTGGTATTGCTGATGGTAACTTAATTACACAGGTTGGTACTAATGCTAGTGGTAGATTTGTTGGATTAGCTGGTTCAGTTACCAGTACTTTGACTATCACAAATGTGGGTGCTGGTTTTACACCCTCCTCTGGTAATCACTATACCTTTACGGGTGTTGCACTTACGAGTTTGACCGGTAATGGTATTAACGCAACCGCAGACATTACGATTCAAAATGGTGTAGCTATTGGAGCTACCATTGTTAATGGTGGTAAAGGATATGCACTTGGTGATATTCTAGAACCTATCAGTATTGGCAATCTTTCACTTGGTGAAGGTATGAAACTTTCTGTAAATGATATTTACGGAGAGAATGAGTTAGTTATTGAAGGTGTTCAGGGTACATTCTCCACTGGAGCATCTAATACTCTTCTTTATACTAACAATAGTGGTCTTACTACAGCTCTCAATCATCCTGGACCAATTGCTCCACTATCACCTATCAGAGAAGTTAGTGATGGTCTCCACTTTAAAGTGTTCCATAGAAACCACGGAATGTACGCAACTGGTAACGTTGTAACTCTCAGTGGATTGAGTACTAAGACAAGAGCAACCACACTAACTGTTGATTATTCGACCACAGCTACTACGGATATCTCAATTGCAAGTTCTATCACTCCAACTAACTTCGGTGAGTTTGAGGGTATTGGAGTTGGGGCAACTAACCCCGGATATGTAAAGATTGGTAGTGAGGTTATCGCATACACTGGAGTGGCTGGAGACACCCTTACAGGTATCACTAGAGGTATTGATAACACCCAGAGCACATCACACACTGTCAATAACGTTGTTTATAAGTATGAACTCAATGGTGTGTCACTGAGAAGGATCAACAGAACTCACAATCTCAACGACATCACTAATAACGAAAGAACCACTCTTGATACTTATGATCTCAAGATTGATATGAGTGATACTAGTGTTGGAATAGATCGTAGTGGAACTACAGCAAAGAAACTCTTCTTCAATGAAACAACTGAAGGTGGTGGACCAAATGGTAAGGCAACATTTAATGTTCCCTACACGATGATTGTTCCTAAGATCAATACTACAGAACCAACAGGTACCACTATTTCACCTTCTGTTAGAACCACTAGCGGAACAAGTGCATCTGGTGTTGAACCATCATTTATTGATGATGGATTTGAAGAAGTTGCAAATATGCAGGAAAATTACTTTGAGAGTCCAAAAATTGTAGCTTCTAAAGTTAATGAGGATCTTTACTTGAGTGAACTTCCTGGTAATAAATCTTTCACAATGAATATGGATCTAGTCACTGAAGATTCAAGAATCACACCATGTATTGATCTTAATCAACTTTCTATCGTATTTACGGGAAATAGAATTGATGAACCCATTACAGATTATTCCACTGATCCTAGAGTCAATACTACAAAGAATGATCCTAATAGGTTCTTCTATGTGACTAAGAATGTAGTTCTTGAGAATCCAGCATCTGCTCTACAAGTATTCTTAGATGGATATGTGCCACAAAGTGCAGATCTTAGATGTTTCTACTCACTCAATCAAGATGGACCTGTTGATGATACGATCTTTATTCCTTTCCCTGGTTTTGGAAACTTCAACCCAAATGGAACCGTCCAGAGCCAAGGAAGTAGTAATGGATCTCCTGATAGTAATGTACCTAAAGTTGATGTTATCAACCCTAGACCAACCCTCGGTGATTACAGAGAGTACAAGTTTAGTGTAGATCAACTACCATCCTTCAAATCATTTAGAATTAAGGTAATTGGTACTTCTACAAATCAGGCAACTGTTCCAATGATTAGAAACTTCAGAGCGATTTCACTAGCATAATGAGTAAGATTCCAGTTAAAGATCATAGAAATCTATATCGCGATGGTTCTTCAAAGGCCATCGTGAATAGTGATAGTGTAGGATATCAAGCCTATGTTGCAAACAGAGAGAAACTTCTTTCTGATAAACAGAGAATTGATAACTTAGAAACTAAAGTGGAAGAGATTAAAGGTGATCTCACAGACATTAAAAATCTACTGGTACAACTAGTAGATAAATAGAAAAAAAAGTTGTTTAAATAATGGCTCAACCTACCAATAGACAAGAATTAGTTGACTATTGTCTTAGACAACTTGGTGCTCCTGTATTGGAAGTCAATGTTGCCGAAGAACAGATTGACGATCTAGTTGATGATGCTATTCAGTACTTTCAAGAAAGACACTTTGATGGTGTAGAGAAAGTATATTTAAAGTATCAAATCACACAAGATGATATTGATAGAGGAAAAGCAAGACCACCTGGAGCTCCAGACACTGCAGGTTCAGTAGGGATTGCTTCTACTAGTGTAACTACTAGTATTGTGGGAACTGCTACCACATTTACATACTATGAAAATAGCAATTACCTACAAGTTCCTTCTGATGTTATTGGGGTCAATAAAGTATTCCAATTTAATTCTACTGCAGCTGGATCTGGAATCTTTAATGTCAAATATCAATATATGTTGAGTGGTGTCAACCTATGGGGTGGTGCTGGATTCGATATGTTGTCATATTCAATGACTATGAGTTACCTGGAGACTATGAATTTTCTCCTCAATACTCATAAACAAATTAGATTCAATCAAAGATCTGATAAAATGTATCTAGATGTTGACTGGAATAACTTGAATGAGGGTGAATTTTTAATTATCGAGTGTTACAGAGGACTTGATGGGAATGACTACTCAAGACTTTGGAATGATTCTTTCTTAAAACCATATCTAACTTCGTTGATCAAGAGACAATGGGGTATGAACTTGATTAAGTTCCAAGGTGTGAAACTTCCCGGTGGTATTGAATTTAATGGTAGACAAATTTATGATGATGCTGAAAAAGAATTACAGACAATTCGTGACAGAATGACATATAATTATGAACTTCCTCCTATGGATATGATTGGTTGATATGGCACTTAATCCTTTCTTTTTAAACGGTACAAAGTCAGAACAAAGTCTTGTACAAAGTCTTATCAACGAACAGTTGAGGATGTATGGTGTCGAGTGCTACTACTTGCCTCGTAAATACGTCACAACTAAAACAGTAATTAAGGAAGTTATCGAATCTAAGTTCAATTCTGCCTATCCCTTAGAGGCATATCTAGATTCTTATGAAGGATTTGGTGGTCAGGGGACAATTTTGTCCAAATTTGGTATCGAAGATAAGGATGATTGTACTTTGATTATCTCTAGAGAGAGATATGAGAACTATATTGCTCCTTTAATTGAAAATTTACCCAATATTGGGCTATCTTCACGTCCAAAAGAAGGAGATTTAATCTATTTTCCTCTTGGAGACCGTATTTTTGAGATAAAATTCGTAGAACATGAGCAACCTTTCTATCAATTAAAGAAAAACTACGTCTATACTCTTACTTGTGAACTATTCCGTTATGAAGATGAGGTTGTAGACACTGGAGTTAGTAAAATTGATGATAATTTAGTTGATTTTGGTTATATTCAGACTCTAAACATGATTGGAGCAGCTGTAACAGCCACCGCAACTGCTGGAATTTGTACTTTGGGCGCTGTAAATCTCATCAGTGTGACAAACATGGGTAAAAAGTACTCATATAGACCAGAAATTGGAATATCCTCCTCACCAGGAACAACCACAGTTGGTATTGCATCTGTTACAAATGAGTACATTCAGTGTGATGGTATGTATGGTGGTATGATTCATGCTATTGATCTAGTAAATGCTGGTTGTGGATACACTGTCAAACCTATGGTGAGCATAACTCCATCTGGAAATGACAATGGCAACAGTGCCACAGCAACTAGTGGTATCTCGACCAATGGTTCTATCCAGTTTGTAACTATTACAGGTGGTGGTTCAGGATATACCACAAGTCCAAACTTTACCTTTGTTGTTGGTGGTGGAAATACTACAGGTGTTAGTACTGGATTTGGTTATGGTGTCATTAATAACGCTGGTGTTGTTACCGCAGGTTATATTAGATATGGTGGTGAAAACTATAATCTTACAGGAGTTACAACTATCACTAATGTAACTATCGACAATCCTGTTGGACTTGGAGCTACTGTTGGTGTTGGAACTTATATCTTCAATGAAGTTGTTACTGGTGGAACCTCAGGAACCACAGCTAGGGTCAACTCTTGGGACGACACAAGTCTTGAACTTACTATCAAAGTTGTTGATGGAACATTCTCAGGAGATGAACTTGTTATTGGACAAGAGTCCGGTGCGTGTTATGCACTTAGATCACAGATTGTTGATGACTTAGTTACACCATTCGCAGACAATGATAATATTCAAACAGAATCAAATAAGATACTTGATTTCACTGACAGTAATCCTTTTGGGGATCCTTAAATATTATCTTGTTAAATAGTAGTATATCTAAACTACAGGACGATGTTTGAGTATTTCTATAATGAGATTCTTAGATCCACAATTATTGGGTTTGGGTCACTCTTCAACGGTATAGAAGTTCAACACCAGAACGACTCAGATCAAGCCGTAAGTGTGATTCAGGTTCCTATTGCATATGGACCTACTCAAAAGTTTCTTGCTCGTATGCAACAAGAAGCTAATCTGAATCGTCCTACTCAGATTACTCTTCCTAGAATGTCATTTGAGTTTAAATCACTCACTTATGATCCTTCAAGGAAAACAACAAAGAATCAAACATTTGTAACTAGAACACCTGACGGTAGTGAAATTAAGAGACTATATTCTCCTGTCCCATACAACATGGGATTTGAACTCTCAATCTACACAAAGCTGAACGATGATATGTTACAAATCGTCGAACAGATTCTTCCATACTTCCAACCACAATACAATCTCTCAATCAAGTTTCTTGGTAATCTGAATGAGATTAGGGATGTTCCCGTTGTTCTTGATAGTGTGAGTATGGATGATGATTATGAGGGTAACTTTGAAACTCGAAGAGCTTTAGTATACACACTTCAATTCACAGCTAAGACCTATCTGTTTGGTC
>Ga0181419_1000659_pt1 | contig 12107 bp, 2 predicted proteins | sample 42SPOviralmetaG_FD_130144 | JGI IMG/M metagenome (GOLD analysis project Ga0181419, IMG submission 130144) | Marine viral communities from the oligotrophic San Pedro Time Series (SPOT) site, San Pedro Channel, CA, USA - 42 SPOT_SRF_2013-04-24 | ecosystem: Environmental > Aquatic > Marine > Strait...
GTTGGTGTTTGAACTTCAATTCTAGAGGGAGATCCCATATTTCCACCACTCAAATTAATAACAACTCCTTTTCTTGGAGCATTTGTATAATTCGCAAGACAATCAAGTAAAATTGTATCTACTGAATTAGTATTAAAATTATTACCAGAAATATCAAGAGATCTTAATTTATTTAAATCTACAATAGATCCTTGAATATAAGAGTTTAAACTACAACCATTTGCAGAAATTGTTCTTATATTTGGAGATCCTGTACTAAAATTTGGAAGATTTCCTGTTAAAGTGTTATTATTTGAAACGCTCAATATAATTAAATTATTCAACCCTTCGTAATCACCAAACGAACTTAATAGATTCTGTCTTAATATTACTTTCTGTAATTGGGGAAGATTTTTTAAAGTTATTTGTCCACTAAAATTGTTTTGTTGTAACCGAATTTCTTCTAATAAATTTTTTCCTTGGAATGATGGTAGTGGTGTACCACCTACAATATCCTCTCCCCAACCAGAATTATATGAAAATAGAAATCTCAAACTTGTCAATCCAGTTATCGAGAAAAACTGACCCTTAAGATATCTACCAGTACTAATAATCTCAAGTCTTTGTAAAAATGGTAAATTGAATGTAGATCCCTGGAATGCTGCAGAACTATATTGTTGAGTAACAGGGTCATAAATTCCAATATTTCTTCCAATATATCTTCCACTCATACGCAAAGTAATTAAATTATTACAATCTGCAAATGTATCATCCCAAGCAACAAATCTTCTACCAGAAAGACCATTATTTGTAGTCATTGGTGGTCTGCCACCCTCAATATTTGTGCTTCTTAAGTCTATAGTTCTTAAATCATTGTTTCCAATGAATTTTGGAAGCATTCCATCCATATAAGAAGATGGGAAACTAATAGAATTAAGTTTTTCGCAATTGTTGAATATATACTCTCCTTCATTGGTTGGATATTTTGAAGTAAAAAGATAATTATTAGCATTACTTGGATTGCCATCACCAGTTACTGAATTAACATATCCACCACTAGAAAGTTGTTGATTATATTGTGGTGGAATTGTAACTGTTGGTCTTGGTGGAAAATTACTTCTGAATGCACTAAAAGTTCTTAACTGTTGCTTACCAGATAACCCAATCGGAATTGGTAAATTAGTTGCACTTATGTTAATAGTTCTAATATCATCCATGATGTTAAAATTAACAGAACCATCCTGTTCTGTTAAAGCTCTTCCGTTACTATTTACGTTAAAAGTTCGTAAAGTTGATTTTTCTCCTATTGATAAGTAAGTTGATGGGTTTTTAAAAATAGGATTTAATTTTGTAAATCGATTATCATTTACATTATAAGTTTCGATTGATCGCAATTCAACTCTTGGTGTATATTCTTCATCGTCATCTGCATATTCAAATAACTTGTCATTTTCTACATTAGGATATTTAGATAATGGAGTTTTAAATAGTCTTCTACTATCAGTTTCATAGTGATTATAAACTTTTAAATTAGGACATCTCGTAGAAAGATCAAGAACATCTAATTTTTTACTACTTCCTTTATATCTATTTTCTATGAATCCCATCCAATTTGAACCTTCCACTGGTTCATTTGATGTCGTTGTAGGATTTTCGACGTACACATAAAAATAAGTCGTCTGGTCTGCAGTAAATTCAAGTTTGTCAAAGAATATACCTTCTATTTCAGTAACTTGTGTGGTATCATCTTGTAGAAGAAATCCAAAAGAGTACGTCTGCTTTGCTTGTGAATCACATTCAATTAAATTAAATTCACTCAAAGATGCTCTAATTACAACAAAATTTTCTACATTTTGCCAATCTTGTTCTGCAATATATGTGCCATATATATTTAAATTAGTTAATGTTTTAGGTAATCTACTTGCGGCATAAGTTCCCCAACGTGAATATTCATCAATAGGACTTAAATATAATGGATTTCTACCAAGGTTGATTGTATTTAATGTTGCCAATGGTGCATTTGAACCATCAAATATATAATTTAATTTATTGAAATCAGGAATCGTTTGAAACTTATTTAAGGAAATATTTATGTTCTTCAACTTTAACAATTTGACAGGAGGCAGTTCAAGTATACTTAAAGATGGTAGATTAAGTAGTTCAATATTGTTAGGTGGGAAATATATTTTTAATTCTCTCTCTTTGAATGAACTAGAGTTATAAACTAGAATAGATGTTTTCCCATTAATTAATGTTGGTGTTGATTGGATTTCTGTTGCACTTTCATCTGTATCTGTAATAGTAAAAGTTGGATTTCCTTCTGAAATTGGAATGACTTCCAATTCAGCTCTAATACGTTTAAATGCAGTTAAAAATACAATAGGTATACCACGCATTGCATATACATAACGAGTTTGACCATTAATTTCAATTTCTAATACGTCAGTAGGAATTTCTGTGGCAAATCTAATTGGTTCTGGAGTATCTAAAACATTAATTATAGAGTTAAGATTTCCTGGTTGATAATTAGGTTTTTGACCAATTTTTACTACTCCCTTTACTTGGACTGATCCTCCATAAGAAATTGGTTGTTCAGTATCAGTTACATCTGTCGATGCACTACTCCATGAACTTACTCTGGACGTTGAAATATCACCAAATTTTATATTATCTTCTGTTAGACCAGAACCTGAATTATTTGAAATATATTTAAATTTTATGGCACCACCAGAAATAGCACCATATGATTCAAAATTACCTTGAAGTACATTTTGATAACCTCCAAGACCATCAACAATACCAGAATATAAAGAGGTATCTGATTTTAATCTACTTATGTATCTGGTTAAATTGACATCTAATCCAGAAACATTTTGTAAATCTATTTTAGTTAACTCAGTACCACTAATACCACGAATAACATCTAAATCATCAACATTTAATCCAAGATTTTCTAGACATGCATTTCTAGATAAAACATCTGTAAAATTACTACTTACATTTAAACCAAAAAGTACTGGATTTCTAATAGCCATGTCTACAACTGTTCCGAATAAGTAATATTTACTTGAATATCTATTGGGTTACTTTCTCCTACTGATCTTGCAACTACATATGTTGCTTCAGTATTAGTAATATCTGGAGTGATTACTTTTCTATCAGAACCAAATACATCAGTGAGATCAAAAGTTTTGGTCTCATTATTAATATATAGGGTCGTTAGATTATTGCCTGGTCTCAAAACAGAATTTCCATTTTTGTCAATTTTTGCAGAAGATAATCTATCTACCTGTCTAAATGCAGAAGGTTTTAGTGAATCTAAACCTGTAGGACTTGCGGTGATACTTCCTACTCCATTTGCATTTAATTGTCCAGTTGCTAAATTTGTTTCAATAGTATAATCAATCATTGGATTGTCATTGGCATCATTATTAACTTTCCATTGTGGATTATAGGAAGTAATATCTCCGAGAAAATTCGTATCAGAAATTTCTACAGATCTTAATTCAGCGTCATCTCTCATTAATACAATTGGATATAATGGATATGCGTTATAATCAAAAATTCCTACACCATTATCAGTTACAGTGTATGAATTTGGTCTATCAAATCGATCTCCTGTACTATACCATCCTTTAATTGAAACACTTGTGTAACCAATTTCAAATGATACTCCCGCAGTTGCAATTTGATTATTGAGACCTGAATCTTCATAGGAATTTATGAGACTAATACTAATTGGAATTACTCTCACTGTTACTGGTTGGCCGTTGACTGTTGTATTATAACTTTTTTCTGGACCTACAAATCTACATTGTTGTACTACAGATGAACCGTCATAAAAATTAACTATAGGAAAATTATTTTTAAGTACAGCAATTTGTCCTCCTACAGGATCGGCAGAAGACTGAATAATTGTGGTACTAGAAGAACTTAGAAAATAAGAAGAAGAATTTAAATAAGTTAAAAGATCATTGGTATCTGTAAACTCATTCCAAGATTCAGCAGTTTGAGGAAGACTACTAGACAAAACTTCAGTAACCTGTACAACAGTTCTTGGATTTTGGTTAATAGTTGCTTCTGAGCATCTTCCACTATCAGTGCCTGAAGGAGTTGGCACTCTGAAATCTTGAGTCAACGGCAATATTAGGTTTCTCCAACTTTCACCACTCTCAATACCATATCTTGTGTTATAATTAATTACATAATGATGCCACGCGACACTCATGTATTCTGATCGATTTAATACAATTCTATTAACTAAATTCCCGTTTCTAAGTTCTTGTAATGGATTTCCATCATAACCTTTCCATCCAATAAGTTGATCACTACTTAATATTGGTTCAAAAGGAGTAAACCCAATTTCGTATTCTGGAATACTATTATAATCTCTTTTACCAGTTGGATTTAACCAATTAATTCTTGAGGTTGGTCCTGAAATTGGTATATTAGAAGCAGCAACTGCTTTCAATTGTGATAATCTCACGTCAAAAGTTTCTGTAGTAGGTCCAAATATATCTCCAGGTGTAAATGGACTTGTAGATACATCTGACACAATTCTTGTAGGATCTAATATTCTTTCAGTTTCAATACCAAATCTATCATCGTTAACTCTTTGTAATAATCCTACAGTTCGTTTATTATCGCTTGTATTGTTATTAAGGTAAGTATTATATAATTTAACATTTCCATTTTCATATATAACTTTTGATTTAAAATCACTGTATTCAAAACCAAATAATCGTCGATCTGACTCAGAAGTAATAAATGCTGGTTGAAAAGTTATGTCACTTCCAAACTGCAGACTAGCAGGGTTGGATGATTCATCTATAAAAGAAATTGTATATGTACCTGAGTTTTCAGTAATACTTATAATTCTTGTTGGTTCAGTATTGAGAAGATCTTCTTTTAAGTAATCTCCTGGTCGTAAATATTGAATATTGGGATCTGTAGTCTCTATTGAATCTGATGGAGAACCTATAGTAGAATTACTAGGAGTAATTATAATTTCTGCCAAAGTAAAACTATTAGATGCAAGTGGTAACTTTTCAATTTTACGAATATCACCATTGATTTCACTGGTAATTTTTGGTAAATATAAGAAACTACTTTCTATACATGCTTTACAATTAACTAAAGTTATTTCTGCAAATCCATCACAAGTTATAGAAATTTGTTTCGGTGTGATAATTTTTTTATTTGGAACGTTGACTGCATTTCCTGAAGAATTTTTACCTCCACTGACAATATTTTTTTTGGGATATATACCAAAAATTGAAATAAAATCTCCGGTGACTGGTAAAGATTTTACATCTGAGGTTTCGCTATAAACAGAAACAGTACCTTCATCTCCACCATCAATATACATTGAAGTTCCATATTTATAGAGATGTTGGGGTCGAGTTATTCCGGGTCCTTGTCCTGATCCAATCCTAAGTTCATATTTAAATTTAAAAAATGGATCTCCCATTGAAGGTTTGATCAATTTATTTTCAATAACAAAAGTATGAACAACAACCCACCTTGCTTCACCATTTTCTACAGGAATATATGCATATAATCTTAGACCAATAGCACCATACCAACCAAATTCAATTTTATACATGGTAATCTCATCTGTAGTTAGTAGATAACCACTAGGTCCATTACCATCTAAACTATCACCATTAAATTTTTCTTTAGCTAGTTTTATTTCTTGTATGATATAATCAGTACCAGAAATAGTTTTAGTGTAATTTCTTACAAACTCATTTAATACATTCCCATCTGCATCAGCAAGACCGAGTTCTTGTAATAGTGGTATTTCATATGGAATTACAGATCTTCTTACAATATAGAAATTTCTACCTTCTCTTCTAAATACATATTCATCAAAATCATTAAAAATTCCCCATTCTGCAGTATTATCACCTTCATTCTCTTCTAATGTTGCTCTAGTACCATAAGTATATCCACTAATGCGTCCTGGTTGATATCTAAATGCTTGCCTAGACTGTAAAAGTACATAATGATTTCCTGTTGCACTATAACCTGGCAAAAAGTCGTCTGAACCTGTGGGACTGTCTGATGTTGTTCCTTCTGCCCAGTCTGTATTTCTCCAGGTTTCTAGAAATGGATTAAAATCGGTGTTGATTCCACCAGAATTTGTTTCTACTTCAGATTCTGATGGGACACTACCACTTCCAACAAATGTATCAGTACCAGTTCCCCTCAGAACTGGAGATGCTGAAGCAAGAAAAGTAAAATTAATATCTGCAAAAGTTACAGGATCTTTTAATGTACCATCAACAATTTTTTTAAATGTATCAGTCCAAATAGAAATTTTCCTATAATAATTATCAATATTACTACCATAATTCACACTTGAATAATAGGTATCATCATCCCATAAATTAATTGTTGGTATAAACCTATTTAAAAAACTATTGTATTTACTAAACTTTTCAGGAAATGCTAATTGGTTATCTCTTAAATTTGTATAATATTCGTATAAAGTTTTTCCAAGTTTAAGGAAATTTTGCCATTTTGACCATGAAGTTTCATTATATAAATTGTTAACATCTACACCATTAACGAAATTTTGTGTTAATGGTGGGTATGGATAATTATATGGAACTGGATATGCAGATAATCTTAAAGCACCTTCATTTTTTATTTCTTCGACTCTTGCAGGATAATGGTCAATTCCACTTTCAGTTTCTCTTCGTGTCCATTGAACTGGACCATTACTGGGATTGTCTGGATAAAATACAAAAGAATCTTCATCAAACCCGTAAGTAGATACATTAGAAAATAATCCTAATTGAGTTTCTGCTCTATCAATACCAAGAAGAGAAGTACTAACTTCCGAAGTAGCAGCAAATTGCTCTTCGACTTTAATAGTTCCAACTCTTCTTTTTGTGAGGACTCTTCTAATATAATTTATAGTATTTAAGTTGGTTGGATCTTGCACCAAATCAAGTCTAACCCTAAGTTTACCATCAGGTTGTTCTGCTTCTTGGACAATTTGTTTAATTGTAAAATTTTCAAAGGTATAACCACTACGAATACTATCTCCATCTAATATTTCGTTGCCGGTAGGAGCATCAATAACAAATCCAACGATTAAAAATTGCCAAGTTTTTTCTGGATTAATAAGTCTAATGAATGGATCACTTTGCACAGTACCATCAGGTTGTAATACCTTTCTAGCAACTTCAAATTCTTCTGCAAAAATAAATGAGAAGAATCTACTAACTTGTTCAGGAACTGTGGGTAAAATTACTGATACTGCCTTGTCGGAAGTTAATTCACTAGAAACAAATCCCTCAATTTCAGCAATCAGTGGTGCATTAGATCCATCAACTAGTGGAATGCCCCCTACATCTAATAAAACAATTTGTAGTTCTTGTGTTGCTGCTGATCGTTTGTTATATCCAAACTTAATATCAAACTCATTTCCAGCCATTTATTATTGTTCCTCCCAGGTAAGTGCAGCAGTGATTGATGTAGCAACAGTTGTATTATTATAGAGACTATTTTCACTTGCTGTAATATATAGAGTCTCAATTTCATTCGTTAAAGGGAATGAAAGATAATCTTTATTATAGTCAAAGAATTGCTGTAGTTCAAACTGTTCTCCACTGTTAGATGGTGTATATATCGTAGTAATTTGCTGCCCTGTTCCAGGAATTGGAGTTCTTTGTTCCGTATTGATAGAAATTGCAGACAACGCTGCTAATGGAGTATCAGTTGGATTTACACCAGAACCATTAATTGAGGTTGGATTGGGTTCTAAATATTCTCCTGCTTTTAAGAAGTCTCCCAAAATCAAAACATTTGCATTGGTTTTTTCGTCAGCAGCAAAACTGTAAATTCCACTAGCATCTTTACTGAGTTTTCCAAATATAGTGGTAGTTACAGTACTTCCTTCAAATACTCCTCTAAAGTATCCAAACACACTACCAAGGTCTTCTAAGAAATCAGAATTTGTTATTAAAGTAGAATCAAAAGCAGTTGATTTTCCAATAGATCCAAGATTTAATGGATTTCCTTGAGTATAATTCGTAGTAAAATTGCCTTGTGTGACATCTTTAGTCTGGAATTTAGGACTTTTTACTAATTTAATTGTACTAAAATTGCCAGAATTACCAATAGAAAGTCTAGTAGGATATACTTGAATTCTATTTCTAACACTATTAACTTCCTCTCTACATTTCAATCCCATAAGAATTTTTGGTCTATCTAAAATAATATCAAATTGTGTAGATGCTTGAGTTTCTGATATTGGTCGTGATAGGTAAATTTTTGAAGTAGATGGATCTACCCAATTAATTTTAATATTGGGATCTCTATTTGGGGTAACAACTGTTGCTCCCATAAGAACACTAAAATTAGTAGAACTAAGATTTAAATTATTGGTTGAAGTCTGTGTTGCATTACCATCTAAAACTAAATGCGGTAATAGATCACCACCAGCAATATCACCAGAACCAAATTGATTTGCCGTAGGAATGGTATATCTCAATTTGTTACCATATACATTTTCTTGTGTTGGAGTTGCATAGTTAAACAGTCTTACTGTACCTCTATCTCCACCATCAATATAGTATGAAGCACCATACTTAACAAGGAACTCAGAATAGGAATTAGAATTTGCAATATAGTTAACTTGTCTACCATTATTTTTATAACCGTAAGATCTTTCAGTACCGCCACCATAAACCATGTAGGTAATAGGAAGCGTAGGATTGCCCAGAGAAGACACCTTTAACTGGTTAGACGCTCTTAGGTGGTGTACCCTCACCCAACGTGCTTCGCCGTTGTCTAGGGGCACGTAGGCAAGGAAGAGAGCACCCACAGCACCATACCATGAGAACTCAATCTTATACATGGTAACGTTCTCTGGATTTAACTTCCAATTTGACGTTCTTGTTAATGTATCTTGACCTGTTGCTGCATCTGCTACCGTTTGACCAGGAAATCTTTGCACACCTGATGAAAATACAACATCAGAATATAATACGTCATTGTCTTCTTGACCGTCAACTTTTTCTCCAGAAAATCTTGAGCGAGGAACTCTATATTCATATACTGTCCAATATCTAGGGTCAACATGGTTGTAAACCCAGTCTTTCAATAATTTATTATTTACAAAGTCAAGTTCTTGCCTCAATCCAGTTGCATTATCAACATTAGAAAGAAGAACCGCTGTATTAACATAACCAACTATATCTGAACCAATTACATATTTGTATGGGAAACATCCAAATGCATTTTGTTCCCAATTTGAATTATCACTCTTGTCATCATTTGAATATTTACCAAAATATCGATTGTTTTCAGTGTCAGGTAAAATAAATGGTGCAGGTGTAACAATATATGGTCTGGTTTTCTCTACAGTTATAGAGTTTGGAGAAAATGTGAGTGACGTTGTTGCGTTAGTATCAGTGGAAGGTGTTTGTGGTAATACTTGTACGCTGAATGAAGTATCAGTATCGTAAGTAACATTTAAGAACTTGCCTGACGCTGGATCTTTATCAGGACGACCTGCTGCCGGAGATGCATTGTATGGTCTTGGATAATACTTAACTGGTTCGTCAGTTTTAAAGTCAAATACTGCAGTTCCATCTGTAATACCTGTTCCTGTTCCGGTAGGACCCGAACCAGAAGCAGCAGAAGTACCAGCAGTGACTACTTCATATACATTGCCGCCAGCAAGAACAAAGTCTTTTAAACTATATGCAGTAGAATTTGTATATGCAGTGCTACACTCAATTCCAATAGAGAAATCATCAATTCTAATCTTATCGCCAGTTACTAATCCGTGAGAATCAGCAAAATTAAATACGAATAAACCAGTAGTAGGATCATATGATCCAGAAGTAGGAGTTATTTTATAATTTTGATCTGATGCTAAGAGAGAAATATCACCAATTTTACCTAATGAAAATACACCTGATTCTGAGTCACTTACTAATCCATTATCAGGAACTAAAGATAACTTAATTCTTTTTCCAAGAATGTCTCTTACATAATAAATTCCACCATCAACTTTATTAGTTGTTTGACCATTTTTGTAATAGTATATACCACAACCTTTTCTCAATCCAAAATTACTACTTCTTCCACTAACTCCTGCTGCTTTATGAGTGTGGACAATAGTAGATTTAAATAAATCAAACTGATATGTATTACTAGTTACATTGATGATTGGGAATGTATCTTCATCATCCTTTGCAGGATATACTTTACCACCATAGGAACACCTAGTCTGAATATCTGCAAGTTCAACAAAGTCACCTTCACCAAGACCAGCAATAGTACCACCAGTGTTGATGGTCATCTTACCAGTTGATGCAACATAATCAACTGTTGAAATATTATTTGCAGAATTTTTAGCAAATGAATTTACCTTTTGGAATATACCGCCACTGGTCCATTCTGCGTTAACATCAAGTTCAGAGAATGCCGGATCACCAATTTGAATTGTAAATGTTCTAGAGTTTTTGACCCATCTTACTTGGAAGTATTTTTGTTGAGTGCGTCCTGCAGTAGTGGCATCTGTGTTTGGATATTCTCCACCATTAGCACTTTGTCCTGCCCAATCTGCACCTGCAGTCCATTGAACATAATCACCTTCTTTTAAATCATGGTCTGTAGATACAGTAATTTCAAGAAGACCAACTTCTCTAAGTTCAGCAACACTAGTTCTATCAATGGCAGTGATTGTCAAATCAGAACCATTAGAACTAGCAGTCATTTCTCTGATAGTTCCTCCAGTAACATCAGTAGAAGTAAATTGACTATCTTGATCAGAAATACCTACATGGATGGTATATACATTACCAGAAATTGATTCTACTTGGAAGAATTTTCTAGAATACTTGTTTGGATATAACTTTTGACCGGTATTACATTCAAGAAGAATATCCTTCAGTGTAACGCTATCTCCATTATTATAACCATGATCACCAGCAGTAGTTACTGTTGCTCTACCAGTGACATTATTGTAAGTAAATCCTGTAATACTTTGCTCAACAGTATCCATCTCAATCCAATTGCTTGGATCTCCATCAATACTAGAAATGCCAATATTTCTTTTCTTTTTTAAAAGTCCTGGATCAAATAAGGATGCATGGATATTAACAAGACCATCACGAAGAATTGCAGCATCTCCATGATACTTATAATATTGACCAGGTAATTCCATATTACCATAATCTTCAAATTGCTTCTCGCCAAACTGCCTTACGTTATCTACAGTTTCATCTGGATTAAAGAAGAAGTATTGTGATTTTTGTTGAATTAATGATTGTGTTCTTCTTACACAACAGAAATTATCTCCAATGCTTTCATTGATACTTTCATAGAAATAACCATCAAAATTATCAAATATACCATATTTTTTGATCGATGGGTGACGTACTTGTTGATCTACTAGATCTAATTGGTAATCTTCTCCATTAACTCCCGATGAAGGTAAATCCTCCACACCTTGTACGAGTGTCGTATACGGCGATGGTCCAAATTTAACACCAAAAGTACCTGCAGATACACGTCCAGGTTGATATCTAAAAAATCTTTTGGAAGTAAGAATAGCAGTCTCTGTTGGTGGTGCTTCTATTAATGCACCTGCTTCTGACGGAATGTGACTCAATCCCCAGTCTTGATCACCAGCAATACCATTAAAATCAACTCTATCTGTACTCAGAATAGTAGTTGTTTCTTCTGGAGTTGCAGACCATTCCGAAGGATTGACATCATAAGTATTAACATCTGCAAAAATGCCAAGAGCAACTTCAGCTCTAGGTATACCAAGTAAAGATAGTGCAACTTCAGACTGTTGTTTATTTTGTTCTTCAACAGGAATCGCTTCTTGGTCTGATGCTACAACAACAGGAATAGATTTATCTGCCGATTGTTGACCGGTAGGAACCGGAGCAGTTCTGCCGACAACTACTACGGCAGAATTATTGTTTACATTAGTATTTTGTGGCATTTTTTTAGACTACTCCGATTATACCTTTAGCGATAGTAAATGATCTTCTCTTTTCTATATATCCTTTATAATCTTGAGAAGTTTGTGGTCCATTTGGTAAATCAATACCAAGACGTTTATTAACTTCATCCCATTGACTATTACTAGA
>Ga0181419_1000661_pt1 | contig 12070 bp, 5 predicted proteins | sample 42SPOviralmetaG_FD_130144 | JGI IMG/M metagenome (GOLD analysis project Ga0181419, IMG submission 130144) | Marine viral communities from the oligotrophic San Pedro Time Series (SPOT) site, San Pedro Channel, CA, USA - 42 SPOT_SRF_2013-04-24 | ecosystem: Environmental > Aquatic > Marine > Strait...
AAGAACGTTTATAAAACGTTTAAGGAGATAAACCAACTGGAGTTAGTTGGACAAGCTGGAATACGTCAAGATTATATTGATCAGTCAGTGTCATTAAATCTAGCATTTCCGGCGGAGGCTGAGCCAAGATGGGTTAATAAAGTCCATTTTGAAGCTTGGAAAAGGGGTATAAAAACTCTTTATTATATGAGAACTGAATCAGTTCTAAGAGGTGATATAGCTGCTAAAGCTATGGATCCAAACTGTATATCCTGTGATGGATAATTAATAATTAAAACTAAAACAATGGCTAGTAAATTTACTTTTGCGGATGCAAAAAAACAAATTAAACAATTAGAAGAAGAGTTAAAACAGAAAACAGAAGAGCTTAAACAAAAAGCTGGTAATGTTATATTAGATACGTCTGATAATGTTTTTACAAATGCAGAGTTAAAGAAGATTAGAATATTAGAACTGTGGGCAGTGTTAGGTCCTATAGCTGGTATTATAGTCGGATTAATATTGGGTTAATATTACAAACAATTAAAGGGGAGCTTGCCGTAATGGTTTGCTCCCCTTTTTTTATTCCATGTCTTCTGCTTTATAACGCAAAAACTTGTTATTTAAAAATTCATTATTATTAAGACCTCCTAAATAATTTGATAATCCACTTGCCGTGCTTGATCCTGGTGCTTCAATTTTAGTATTTTGCATTAAAGCTTCAGCGTCTTTAACTGATTTATCAAAATTAGACACATCTCTTGCTGTATTATCTACAGTTATAGCAGTTGGATCGCTTGTTGCCGTTTCTTTAAATTTTTTTACAAATTCTTTACCGCTACCACTAGTTCTAGGTCTAACTTCATATGGATTTTTAGCATCACCACTTCCTATTCCAGCTCTAGCCATATCTACAAAAAATTGTCTACCTCGCTCTCTACGATCATCCATAAGAGTACGAGCCTCTTTTCTCGCAGCCATAGCTTTTTCATTATTTCTAGTTCCATCTGAGTTGTACATAGAATCATTGCCATATGCACCAAAACCTTTTTTAGCCGCTAATCTATCTGCTCTTCTATTTAATCTTTCTTCTTTATTTTCTCTTTTTTTGCTATACTTTGCATCAAGTTGTTTTACTTTTGCATCATTCGCTTTATTTTTAGCTTCATTTTTAGAAGAAGATTTTTTACCTATACCAACAGGTTCAAGACCAGGTATGCTTGATTCAGTAGTAAAATCATCATCTGATTTCTTTTTTTTACTTTGGTTTGCACCATATGCCATTCCGTAACTCATAATTATGTTATTTGTTTTTCTACTTGATTAGCGGCGCGCTCCCAAGGTAGCTTGCCAGATCCGTTTGGATATTGATTTCCGTTGTATTCTATTTTACTGCCAACACGCTTGTGTTTGTTTCCTTTCCAATAAACAAAATCGTCATCGTAATTTAACTTACCTGATTTCATATCAGCCAAATGTTTTTTTTCATGAGCTATTACTTTTTCTTTTTGTTTACCTTTTAATTTAGGATCTATTTCAATAGTACCATCATTATTTGCTCTACCTAAAACTCCATTAGGTAATCCTTTATTTAAACTACTTTTTTTACTAGATTTAGATCCACCTGATTTTGAAGAAGATTTAGAACTTTTACTTGCTTTTCTTTTAGGTTTTCTAGCAGGAAATTCTACACCAACATTATATGGTGACCATCCTAATGATAAAAATACAGATTGCCAAGCTTCAGTACTATCTTGTGAAGCAGCTCTTAAGTTTTCAACTTTTTTAAATAAACGATCAACAGGTAAATTAGTTAAACCAGACACATAATTAGCATAGGCAAAAGCCTGATAAAATGGATCATTTTTGTATTGTCTCCATGTTTCAAACTTTTGACCTTCAATTATATCACCTATCTTTTTACTAACAGGCGGAGATATAGTAAGGCCTTTTTGTATTAATCTTAAAGAGCTATCTCTTACTGTTTTACCTTCGTCTCTTCTTTGTTTTTGAGAATAATACTCCATACCCAAATTTTTAAGAGCAGACACCACAGCACCAGCATAACCCATACCTCTTAATACACCATCAACAACATTGTTTACAGCATACATGGTTTTTTTATTTTTAGATTCTTTTTCTTTTTCATCTTCATCATCGCTTCCTAATAGTAAAGAGAACAAACCTTGTTGTAAAGCTGTAAATATTAAGTTTTGAGCAACACCATAGTAAATTATTTTAGAAGCATTAGTTTTCCAATCACCTCTTCCATTAACTAAATCTAAAGTTGCTTTTCTAGTTTCACGAGCATATTGTAATGGTGTATTTGCAAAAGCTAATATAATTCTACCAATATCAGATGCTTGTTGTCTAGATATTTTATCTGGCCTAGAAGACTGCTGAGCTGTTTCAGAAACCTCCTGAAGCTCTAACATAGCTTGTGAATCTGCTTCTGACTCAGACATACCTTCTTTAATTAATTCATTATATCTATTACGATACCATGTAGCTCCACCAAAAGCTATAGCATTACTATCACCCCATTGAGTAGGCTTAAAACCAAGTTCTAAAACTTTTTTGTTTAATCTTAAAAATATATTACCTGGATTAGAATCTGCAATATCAGCTAGGTTAACTTCAATAGCCATACCTCCTCTTCGTTCTTTTAAAAAATCAGAGTTTAATATTTTAATATAATCTTTTCTAAACTGAGGTACATTAGCCATAGCTAATCCCATTTTAATAGGATTGTTAAAATTCCAGTTCATGTAGTTAACTGTAGATAATTGCTGTAATATAGCTGATCTCATGTTAACTGCCATTATAGCTCCAACAGATTGATTAATCCAATTCATTGCAGAATTAAACTCTTTGTCTTTACCTTTTTTACGGTTTTTACCCGTTTGCATTCTTTCAAGAATATTAATAAGCGCATCAGCATAATCATTGCCATATATTTGCTTAATAAGCTTCATGTTTTGATCAGAAAATATTTGATTTTTATTATTAGTAAACTCCTGTAAAAACTCAGCTCTTTGAGCAACATTAGAAACAACAGCCATATCTGTAGCTATACTACCTCCTAACCATTGTTCTGGTATAGGTGGATACCCATTGTCTAATTTAGTTATTTTAGATATTTCCTCTGCATAAGCTTTTAATTCTGCATTACCCTCAACTAAAGCTATTAGATCTTGTGTATCTGCTTTGTTTAAACCTAAATCTTCGCCAGCTTTGTCATATAAATATGCACGCACAGCTTGTTCATTAGTATATATTCCGCCTAAAACTTCTTTACTAAGTAATTTTCTAAATTTAGAAGGTATACCAAATGATCTATAATTTTTAAATCTTTTGTTTACTTCTTTAAAATCATTAGCCAATGAAACTTTAGCTGTTGTATACGCATTTATACCTTGAGCAAAAGGTGTTAATAGGTTTTCTTCAAACCATTTCATTTGCTCTTCACCTAATTTACCTTTAGCTTGAAAGTATTTTAACAATCCAGCAAAATCATCAGCGCCTGGAGGTATGTATATATTATATTTACTTAATATTTTACCTATCCTAGATCTTTTTTTACCTCTTATAAGTGAATCCATTTCATCTTCAAGGCTTCTTTGACCACTTTCCTTGGCTTGTTGTACTCTTTTAGTTACACCTAAATTATCTAACATCCTAGATACCGCATCAACATTAGCTTTAGAGTCATCAGCAAAGAATACATCGTTATAACCTTCAGATACTTTTTCAGCAACCCACATAGCTTTAGCGCCAGGCTTACCATTAGCAAGTCCACTTATATTTTGTAAAGGTATACTTATACCTAAAGTAGATCTTAAAAACTCTTGTATAGCTTCAGCTGCTTCAGCAGGCCTAGCTGTTAAAACAAAAACATCTCTATCACCCTTAGATTCCGTAAAACGCTTAGCAAGTGTAGCCAGAGGCCCTTTACTACCATCTTTTACTTGGTTAAACTCTGAATAATCAAAAGTTGCTCCCGCTTCTTGTAACTCATTATATTGTTCAGCAAATTGCGTAGCATCTAAACTACCTGTTTCACCAGGTATATTAAGGCTAAACTCTACTTCAAAATCAGCTTTATTTTCTCCATCTTTATTGTTAATATTAACATCATATGTTTTACCATTAATAACAAAGTTAGTATTTAAATTACCAGCTTCATCTTCTGTTAAATTATACTTACCTTTTGTTTTTATTTTTTTACCACCGTTTTTAGGTCTTACTAATTCAAAATCTTGAGTAATAGGCTTATCTAAAAAAGAAGTTTCATAATTATCAATTTTCCAACCAAGATCTTTGCTTAATTTTTTAGTAATAAAATCATACAACTTAACTCTACTTGGCTCTTTAGCATCAGAACTAAACCTAAGGCGTTCTATGTTTGGATTTTTACTTATTGCATTTAAAACTTCATTATAAATTATAGTTCTAATAGCAAAAGCATCACCAGTTCCTGTCAACTCTTGAGTGGTTGTGTCTGGAAGTGTATATAATACTTTAGAATTAGTCTTAGCCAGTGTATCATCAAAATCAAATACTCTAGCTTTTTTCTTAGGAGCTTTGTCATTAGATCCTACTATTTTAGCTTTTCTAAGTATATTTAGTTTATCAACAATTTCATCAGTTGTTAAACCTTCTATCTCTATACCAAACTCTTTTAATAAAGCTTCGTCAGTTTTTCTTGATTGTTCTTGCACTTGAGCAACGCCTTTTTTAGAAAGTATTGCTAGCTTAACTTGTGCAGGATTTTTTTCATTACGTACTTCTTTAGTATATTTAGTTACAAAGTCAGACCATTCTTTAGCAGACATGTAGTCTTTAACTTTCTTATAACCATCAGCTATTGCATCAGCTAAAGCTTTACCACCTTGATAAGCTAATTTAGTAGCTCTTAATCCACCTATAACTATATTTATTGGTACAGCACCTAAATTTGTTTGCAATGTGCCTTCAGTTCCAGTAAGCTCTGTTAACTTAGCTATAGCTCTATCAATTAAGTTTTCTACTTGATCTTCTGTTTGTTCAGATATAGATTCTTGTTGTAGTTTTTTAACATCTGGTATAACAGTTCCATCAAAACCAACATTAAATTCTTCTGCTATAGTGTTGCCGTTTTTTAATATATAGTCGTTTGGATTTATACCTCCGTTTTGAATATTTGTATTTTTATTAAAATATCTAGCCCATATATTATCAGAAAGTCTAAAACCAATAGGAGTTTGGCTTTTGTATGAAAATCTTTTTCCGTCAGGTCCTATTCCAGATAACTTATTGTCATCAACATCTAATAAAGGTCCTTGAAAAAAATTATTTTTAATTAAATTAAAATTATTTTTTACTGTTCCATTGACAGCTTGTCTAAATAAATATTTAGCAACAGCCGAAGCTGGTAGTGTATGTTCTTCTGTAAATAATTTTTTTCCATTTAAATCAAAAGCTAAAAAATTATTTTTTAAGGTAAAACCTATTGGAGATAGTTTCCTAATAAAATGTTGTTGCCATGATGAAGATGATTTTAACAAAGCTCCTACTAAGGCAGCTCGCTCTGTATTCAATTCTCCATTTTCTAACATAAAATCTTGTAAAGTAACAAATATATCTTCTAAAGCTATAAGCTTATTATCTTCTTGTTTTACAAAGTTTTTATCTTTAAAATCTATTGCTAATACTGGTTTTCCATTAACTTTTTTAGTATATGACGTGGATGTTTTTACAATTGCACTGTATTCTGTTTTTTCTTTTGCAAAGTTTTCTATACCTACACCGTTTATCCAAGCATCAGCCTCATTAACATTTATAAAAAATACATGTGAATCATAGTCTCTTTCTAATTTAGGTTTTTCATTTTTAGGAAGTTTTTTATATTCATCTAATTTAATCAACTTACCTGTTTCAAGAATCTTTACATAGTCACCAACAATTATTCTGTTACGAATTTTTTTATTTGCAACACTACCATCTTTATTATAACTTTTAGCTTTACTAGTGCCATTAAAATTTCTAAAAAAGCTTGCTGGTAATAATTTAGTAAGACCAGTAGAAACCAATTTATCTAAAAATTTTTTTCTTTGAGTTTCATCATTTAAATTAATGTTTTCAACACCATATTCTTTAAATACAACATCCCAATTAACATCATTTTCTCTAAAATCTTTTCTACTTCCTTCAAAAGTTTTTTGAAAAATATTTTGAATTTTATCCGCAGTTTTTTCAAATATATTTCTTTGATCATCTAATTTTTGTTGCTCAGCAAACCTCTGTCTAAACTCAGTGTCGTTTTCTAATAGATTAATAGCTTCACGTGCGCCCATAGAAACAGCTAATGCTTCAACTAAATGCATCTGTCTATCTGATCTAGTGTTTTTAGCTATATTAGGATCTGTTATATAATTTAATATACCGTCAACGCCTAATTTATTTAATGAAACTTTTTCTAAAACTCCATTAACATCTTTTAAAAAACCAGCTTCTACAAAAGGATTTATACCACCTTTACCTCTAGCTTTACGCATTGCCTCAACTGACATTGCATCGTAAAAAGCTGCTGGATTTGTTTCAATAGCACTAGTTAAACCTTTATTTGTTTTAGTATCTTTTAGTCCTAGCTTTTGTTTTATATCAGTATATAAAGCATCTTTAAAAGTCTTAGCTATATCTGATTTAAATTTAGTTGCATCTACTTTTTGTTGTGTAGTTAATAAAGCTCTTTTAGCAACATCTTTAATTGTTGTTAACAAATCATTACCAATATTTAAAGCTTTAGCTGTATTTATGTTTTTAATCTCTGGTGCAACTTCTGAATCTTCTTCAGCCATAATACTTTGAACAGTATTACTTTCTAAATCTTTTGTAAATTGTTCATTAGATATATTTTCTAAAGCCGTAGCGCCTATAGCTCTTTTTGGTAAAATGTTTTGAATATAAGCACCTAAAGGAATAGATCTATTATATGTTCTTAATACGTCTAATAATTCTGTTTCTAAATTACTTTCATACTGAGCTTTAGTTCCTCTACGCAAATCTTGTGGTATAGCATTATAAACTTGATTTGATAGTTTTTTTATAAAAGGCATTTGTGTTTTAAGTATAGCTTTAAAAGGTTTATCTGTTAATACGTTTTTACCATCTTTATCTTTAGTAATAGTACCTTCAGCAACGCCTTCATCAAAAGCCTGTTGTAAGTCTTGAGAAGCCTTTACGCTTGTTTCTTTTATACCTTCTATATTGTTTTTCAAATCAACAGCTGTGTTAGCTATTCTATTTGTTTCAGTATTATATTCAGAAGTTAATCTTTCAAAATCTGCATTGTACTGTTGTTCTGAAATAATATTTTCATTAAAGTCTCTGTTTAATGATTGTAAATCTTCTTCTAATTTTTTTTCTAATTTAACTTTAGTTAATTCAACTTTTTCTTTAACAGGGGCCACCTCTGGAGCCGCATCTCTATTTTCTGCTTCTTCTGCTATACCTTGTATTCTGTTTTTAGCTTCAATGTATGTTGATTTAAAACCATCTAATGCAGCTAAATATTCTTTTCTAGGTATAACACCTTCAGCATATTCTTTATTTAAAGTGTTGGTTCTTTTTATTTGCAGCTCAGCTAAATCTCCTATGTTATTTACTTCGTCTATTTCTGTATTAGTAAGTTTAGGTATTATAGAATTACCTTTTACAATTCTATTATTTAATCTTTGCTTTACGTTTTTTATATTTTCTTCAATACCTTGTCTAGTTACTTGACTTCTAGCTTTTTTTAAGTCTTGTTGTAGCACAGCAAGTTCATCAATATCAGCTTCTATAGCTGCAGAATCTACTGGTGCTCTTAAATTATTTACTGCTTTTAAAAGTTTTTTACTAGCCATGCCAGTTCCTTTTATACCACTACCACCAAAAAATCCTTGAAGTCCTTCTTCTAATCCTTCTTGTGAAGATAAGTGATCAAAAAATGCTGTAGCTGCCTTACTTGAGTCACCTGTTTCTCCTAAAATATCATTATATTTAGTTGCTCCACCTTGATACATTTCTGTACTTGCTTCCGTCAGTCCAGTACCTAAAAGAGCAGCAGCTTTAGTACCGCTAGTAGATGATAAAAATTTAGGACCTAAGCCTTTGGTTATTTTAGACAAACCTAAGTTTTCAGCTAAAGCTTGTGTAGTTGCTATTCCGACAGGAACACTAGTATTTGCCTCACCATCTAATATTAATTTTTCTAAAGTTTTACCTTTTCTATCAGCTAATCCTTGATTATAGTTAATAAAGTTTTCTGCTGCAAAATCAAAAAAGTAACCTGATCCAAGAGTTGCCATACCGTAAGCTACTGATCCCAATACATTTAAACCAGAGCCAAGTATTGCTGCTCCTCCTTTTAAATATTCTCCTTGTTTAAAACTTTCTATTATAGGTAGCGTTGCTTTATTTCTTTCTTTTTGTTTTAAAAAATTAGGTATACTTTCTAATAATTCATCTGTTCCTAAACCTTCTGTTAAAGAAATATTAGACGCAGTTGTTCCTAAAGGCACTCTTACACCTTTATATTTTTCAACAAATTTATCAACATTTTCCTGACCAAACATAGCATTATAAATAGCTGATGAAGCTATATCGACAGCTTCTGAGTCACCAGAATAAAATTCAGCTGTTTTTGTTATACCTTCTAAATAAGCATTATTATAAGCGTTTTTAAAACTAGTTGTAATATCTAGATCATGTACTGCTTGAGCTCTTTGTTGTTCTTCAAGTCTTAAAACTTTAGCTTCTTCAAGAATTTGTCTACTAGTTTGTTCTATTTGATCTGATGAAATATTTACATCTTCTAAGGGATTTTTAGAATCTAATAAATATTGTTGTGCAATATCTTGAACATATTGTTTTTGTTTGTAATCAAGTTTATCAAAATTTAAACTACTTAAATCTTCTTGTATGTTTTCAATTGATTCACCTAAAGTTTTATCTGCTATTCTTTTATTTTCTTGTTGTTTTTTTAAATCTAAAAAAGATTCAAACTCTTCTTTTTCTTCTAGTTTAAATTCTCCTTGATTAAATCTTTTTAATTTATCAGGTTGTAATTCCGACAAACCAAGATCCGATTGCGATTCCGTAACGATTTCTTGCTCTGTCACTGCAGGTGCAATCTCCTCTTCTACAGTGACCTGTGACTTTCCCTCATCAATAATTTCTTCAATTAATTCAGCGTTAGGGTATTGTATTAAAAACTGCTCAACTCTTTCGTTAGGCAGATTATAAATTTCTTCATTTATTTTATATCTAGGCATATTAATTTTCTTTGAATACTGAAAAATCTTCTGTAGTATTTATTTGTGGTAAAAATACATCATCAAATATTTGATTAGCTTGACTAGTATTTACACCGTGTGCTTGCATTATTGCTTTAAATATCATAGCTGGATCTGTTTCGTTTTTACTTATAAACACAGATCCTTTTTTACCTTTACCTTGTTTTGGTATACTATAACCTTCAAACTCGTTATTTTCATCAACTTTTTCATAAACACCTAAATTATCAAAACCTAAACCACTCAATGCAGATTGCATCCCACTAGTTACATTTCTAACATCACCAGGAAGCAAATTTTGTGAAGCAACATCTTGAGCACCTAAATTTTTTGGCCCTTGTGCTGGTTTGTATATTTCAGTAAATAATTTTTGATAAACATTAGGATCTACTATTTCTCCTTGATTAGATTTAGTATTTGCTCTTTGTTGAACGGCATTTATGTTTGCTCTTCTTTGTAATTGATCTAATCTTTCTTTATCACTATTTAAAAATCCTTTAGTAGCTTTATCTTTAAAAGATCTTTCCATTTCATACTCTAAAGCATTAGCATATTTTTCATTATTAGACGCTGTAAATCCACCTTCATCATTGTTTCTAGTGTCTGCTAATGCATCTACTTCTTCAGATGTAAAAGCTTTTCCTGTATTTATATTTGTTAAATAATCTACAGCTGAAGCTTTTATAGCATCTTGTTGATTAGGTAATGAATCAATATAACTATCAAAGGCATCATCTATACTTCTATTATACTCACCAGTCATTGTTTTTGTTCCAGAATCTGTAACATAATAACCTCTATCGTAAGCTTCTTTATTTGCTGCGTTAATAGTTTTTAAAGGATCAGGACCTTTTATGTTAAGCATAGGTGCTCTTTTGCCATATTGCTTTAAAGGTATACTTACATCTTTTCCTTCTACCGGTGTTTTACCTTTTAAAACTAATTGATTGTTTTCCATAACGGTAGAATAACCGCTAGTAGGTGTCATTAAACCATTGTAAAAATCTAAAGTATCAGCTTTATTATAACCAGAAACTGTACCATCTTGTAATGCAGTTGCACCTGTTTGTATTTGACCTAATATTAATTTTCTTGATTCTTTTAAACTTCCAACCTCTTGAAGCAACTGAGCTTTACCCATTGCTATTTCATTTTGAGGTAATCCACTACTTTCCAATGCAGCGTAAGCATCTGGAATATATGAAGCTGCTTGTTGAAAGCTATTTTCAAGATCGACATATTGACTATCTTGAGGTATTACAAGACCACTATATTCCTGCATTTTCATTTGTTGAAAAGCGTAGTCTTCTAATTTTTGTTTTCTAAGTCTATCTTCTTGAGCTCTTATACGATCTACTCTTGCTCTGTTCTGCCCTATAGCATCTTCAACTGCAGTACCAATTCTTTTTGAAGTGTCTGCGTAATTTCCTGTGCCATACATTTTGGCCCACTCTCCTATTGTTGCCATATTATTCTCCTATTTTTCCAAATAAACCTTTACCACCACCAAAACCACCAGTAGCAGCTGTCATACCTGCATCAAGTATACCACCTATACCGCCAACTAAATCTGCTGTGGCTTGTGATCTTGCATCTTTAGCAGCTTGAAATTGACCAGCTCTTCTGTTTAATATATCTTGTTGTCTACCATATTCCATAGCTTGAATACTCATGTCTCCTTGAGCTCCTAATTCTGCTGCTCTTATGTCTGTTTGAGCTGCAAAACGATCTGCTGCAATTTGATTTCCAACATTAAATTGTTGACCTTGGTTTTGTGCAGCCATATTTGCTAATGCAAATTGATTGCTAGCACCGAATTGTTGTTGAGCAAATTGATTACGTGCAGCAACATTAGATCTTTCCATTGCATTGTCTGCACCAAATTGAGCTAATGCAAATTGATTAGCTGATTGAGCGCCAAATCTTGCGGCTTGATTTTGAGCATCAGCACCAAACCTCGCTGCTTGATTTTGAGCTTGAGCTCCAAATTGTGCTGCTTGGTTCTGTGCACCTACATTAAATTGACCTTGGCTTAAATCAAATTGTGATGCTACATTGCCTTGTGCTAACTGTGCTCTTTGTAATTCAGATTCACCACGAGCTCGCATCATTTCATTAGACTTAACTTGTCTATCAATATCAGCAGATATACCTGCCTTAGACTTTGCTGCGGCTGCTGCTAATGCTGTAGCTCCACCAGCTCCAGTTCCTGCTTGTGCTGCTAAATCTTGAGAGGCTGCTAATGATTGATCAGCTTCTTGAGCTGCTAATTCTGCACCAGCTGTTGACACTTGAAGATTATTCATTGTGTTTGTAAGTCCCGTTGCTGCTCCTCTTGCTAAACCTGCAACATTTGTGCCTTGTGCAGTATATCCTTGTGAGTCATAACCTTGTGAGTCATAACCTTGTGAGGCTCCTAATCTTGCTACTTGACCTTGTGCTGCAGGACCTAATTGACCTACTGTTGCTGACTGTGCGTTAAAAGTTCCTGGCGTATAAGATCTACCCTCAAGTCCTGCTAAAGCATTGTTAAATTCAAAGCCTTCAACATTTCTTTCCGCTGTTTCAAAACCAGCTTTTGTACTTTTTTCTTCTCGGCGTCTTTTCCTGCCTCCAAAAAGTGAGGCTACGCCTTTTGCTACTGCTCCCATTTAGTATTTCATTATTAATTCGTAAGACGGAGTTTCATCGCAATAATACTCCGCTTGTTTATATTTATCTAATAACATACCTTCTTTTGCCCAAGCAAATGCGTATTTATAACCCATGTCTTC
>Ga0181419_1000662_pt1 | contig 12063 bp, 11 predicted proteins | sample 42SPOviralmetaG_FD_130144 | JGI IMG/M metagenome (GOLD analysis project Ga0181419, IMG submission 130144) | Marine viral communities from the oligotrophic San Pedro Time Series (SPOT) site, San Pedro Channel, CA, USA - 42 SPOT_SRF_2013-04-24 | ecosystem: Environmental > Aquatic > Marine > Strait...
AAAAATTAAAAACAGTATATAAAACATTATGGACTGAATTTGATGAAACAGGTTATGTAAAAATTTAAAAATTCCATATTTATTACAAAATGTATGGATTCATTAAACCAAATATTATTCGATAATAAATCCTTTGGTGATTTATTAAAAGAAATTCACGGTAACCAAAAGAAAAAAGCTACTCAACTTGCATCTTTAATTGCTGAATTACGTCCTTTAGTCCAATCTTTAGGTGACGCTACAGTCGTAGTTCCCTTAATTAAGGAATATATGGAAATTAGTGTTAAAAATGACGACCAGTTAATTAAAATGGCAGCCATTGTACAACGTTTATCAACAAGTACATCTCAAAGTGGAGATGGTGGTTTATTAACTGAAGAAGAAATGAGTCAGTTAATGGATGTTGCGGAAGAAATTTCTAAAACAGTAGAAAAACCCAAACAAATAGAAGGACCAGATGAGAACTAGATTAAGAGCTGTAAGAGTCCAAGAAGTTATTTTAAATAATGAAACTAATCCTGTAAGGTACAAACAGTTAGGAGATAATGATGCTATAGGAACTATATTATATTCTAGATTAAATCAAGAATTACCTATAAACGGATCAACAGACTATTTAGGTTTTGCAAAACCCTTATTTGCGGGAATTACTCAATATCCTGTAGTTAATGAAATAGTATATTTAATAAAAGGCCCAAGTTCTGCATATTATGATAATGGTGATATTATATCTTATTATTTACCTCCTATAAAAATCCAAAATCATCCTTTACATAATGCTTTTCCTAATTTAATAGATAGTGATAAAGTAAGTTTATCAAATGAAGATGTAGAGGGGGGAGCAACAAACTCAGATAATGAAGAATTTTCTATAAATTTAGGAGAATATTTTACAGAAATAGAAAAAATAAGACCTTTAAGACCTTATGAAGGAGATACTATTGTAGAAGGTAGATTTGGTAATTCTATAAGATTAGGAGCTACCACTTATAACCAATTAAGTGATATTAATAGGTGGAGTAATGAAGGAGAAATAGGAAATCCTATAACTATTATAAGAAATGGTCAAAAAGAAGATGAACAAGGAGAATCTTTTGAACATATATTAGAAGATATAGATGAAGACAATTCAAGTATATACTTATGTTCTAACCAACAATTAACTAATTTTATACCTGCATCAAATTTCCAATTATCTTTTGGAGCTAATTTAGAAGCTATTACAAAAGTAGAAGTAGTACAACCAAATGATCCTTTACCAGAAAAAGTACAAGAAGATCCACCACTAGTAACACCACCCCCACTTCCACCAGAACCTGAAGAAGTACCAGAAGAAGAAGTATTAGAAGACATAGCAGAATATGATGATGCCTTAACAGAAGAACAAGTTATTTTTCCGGGGGAAGATTTAGGAGACTTACCTGATAGTTATAAAAATCCAGAAGAAATAGATGTAGAAAGACAGTTAGGGCCAGTAGATAATAGTACCCCACCAATACATGCTGATGCAATTGAAATATGGGATGGACCTTATCAACCTCACATGGATAAATTAAAAGAAAAGGGTCCTTATGGGTTTTATAATAGAAAAATGGGTCCATTTAATATGGTTTCTTTTAAAAACAAAGATATGGTACAAATATATGAAACCCCCAGATCATCTGGAACTATAGAATCACAATTAGCTTTTGCAAAAATACAAATAGACTTACCAGGAATGAATTAAATTATGGCATTTAAATTAAAATCATATATATATAGTTCAACAGCAACAAAACAAGGTATAGATAATATGCCAGGAGTTGATAAGGGGGAAGATGAAAAATTAACATCAGAATATATTATTGGTAATTTAGAAAAATTACATAACAAATGTGTAGGTCCTATTATGACTCATTTTAATAATCTACCAAATAGTAGTGGTAATTCTATAGGATTAACTTCAGCTTATAGATGTAAAAATTTAAATGCAGCTCTTAATCCTCCAGGAGTAGAAAATTCTCAACATATACAAGGAATGGCAGTTGATATAGTGTATACTGAAGGAGAATCTTCAGAAATATATAATTGGGCAATAGCAAATTTACCTGTATGGAGTCAAATAATTTGGGAATTTCCTGAAAAAAGAGGAATGAAATCATGGGTTCATATATCTTATAATTCAGAAAATAATTTAAAAACAAAATCCTTAGCTTCTAATAGAGAAGATCTACATGAACATTATAAAACACAAGAAACAGAAAGAAGAGGAAAATATACCCATGGATTAACAATAGACGCAGACCAATCAATAGTATAATATGACATATATACCAGAAGCCCCAGGCACATATCAAGGAAACCAAGTAATAATAAATTCAGATAGATTATTATTTAATGCAAAATCAGACAGTATTTTATTATTTTCAGATAAAGCTATTGGTTTTAGTACAAATGGTAGTTTTCATTTTGATACAAGCCCAAATGAAGAAAGTAAATTTGTAGTAAATTCACCTAAAATTTATTTAGGTTTAGAATATGATGATACACTTCCCACACAACCAGCAGTATTAGGAGAAGAATTAAGAGACATATTAACGGGAATAATGGATGCAATGGAAGAAATAACAGATAAAATAGTTTGTAATGTGTCATATGTAATTCCCGGTCCGGGTGGGTTTACTGGTATGAATCCAGCAAATTTTTCTGCTTTTAATGATATAAGGATGAATTTAGAAGAATTAAAAGTAGATTTAGATGATATGATGAGTACAAATACAAAATTAGTATAAAATGTCTACAGAATCAGTAAAAAGCGAAATAACTAATACAATACAAAAAACTATTAGTAAAGCTAAAAGTGAAATAAAAATTCAAGGTAAAAAACAAGTATTAGAATTAAAAAAGAAAATACCCTCACCTCAAGAATTATTAGATCAACTAAAATCTGAAATATCAATGGATAGTTGTACTGGTGAAGGAAAAGAAAAATTTGAAAATAAAATAAAAAAGGTACAAAACAAAATAGATAAATTAAAAAAAGCTATAGATAGTGCTTTAGATAAATTAGAGGGAGTAGAAGGCAAGTTAAGGAAGATAACAGATCCTTCAGGAGTTTTAGCTAAAATCAACTCTATAGCATCAGTATTAAATCCTATCGTAGCAACATTAGGTACAGCTGTAGTAATAGCAAAAATAATGGTAAAAGTTTATGGTCATATACCTCTTCCTCCTAATGGAGCTGGACCACCATCAGGTCCTATTTTCTTAGCTAAAGACATAGCAAATATGGCGGGGGGAAAAATAGCCGAATTTTCAGCATTAATATTATGTTTAGGACTTATAGTACAACTTTATACAAATAAAATAAATAAAATATTAAATATCCTTACAATAGCTGTAAATAAATTAAAAGCACTAAAAAACCAAATAGACAAACTAGCAGCTCTTTTATTATTTTTAAAATTAGATTTTGAAGCAAAATGTGATGATTTCTTAAATTCAAGTAATGGAGCAACAGGTACAGGTACAGGAGATTCTTCAGGAAATGGTACGAATGAGGGAATAGGAGCATGGGGTAATGATGGGTTAGGTGTAAATACTATAGATGGAAGTAATATAGCATCTTTGGCTGATGGTATGAGTCTTGAAGATTTAATAAACCGTACTGAATCATTATATGGTAATATATTATCTGGGTTACAATCTCAAGGAAATACAAGAGCTTTAGAAAAAATATCAAGATTAGAAAAAGAAACTAAAGAATGGGTAACAAAATACAATATTAGTTTTAAAATAATAAAGATTTAAAAAAAATTTATATTTATAACAAACAACAATTAACAACATGAAAGCAAAAACTTTTGAAAATCTAATTAGAAAAGTAGTTAGAGAAGAAATCGATTATGCGTTACGCAGAGAAATTAAAACGCTTAAAGAAGATTTACGTGATGAATTAAAACCAACAATCACAGAACATAAAGAAAGAATGGTTGAAGTTCCTAAAGTAACAAAAAATTCTCTAAAAGAAAAAATTATGGGTAATGAATCTATAAAACAACGCCCAAAACAATCTTTTACTTCTAATGGAGCATTAAATGATTTATTAAACGAAACAGCAATGGGTAGTACAAACCTAGATTCAGGAAATGCCCCAGTAAGTCTAGCAGAACCTTTTGCAACAGGAGGATCTTTACCTATGGATACAGCAGGTATGCCTGAATCAGTAGCAGATGCAGTTACAAGAGATTATAGTGGTTTAATGAAAGCAATAGCTAAGAAAAAAGGAAGATAATAAATGCCTATAATAACAGGAATAAGAAAAAACCCATTAGATCTTAATAATAATATTAAGATAGGGGTAGCTTTTCCTTTAGACGAAACAAATGTTTTTAATAGCACTGAAACTCTTTTAGATCAAGCAAAATCAAATCTTTTAAATTTATTATTAACAGCTCCTGGAGAAAGAGTAAATTTACCTAAATTTGGAGTAGGTTTAAAAAACTTACTATTTGAACAAAAAATAGATATAATAACATTAAGAGAAAACATAATAAAACAAGCAGCTTATTATGTAGCTAATATACAAGTAATTGACGTACGAACATCATTAAATAATACACAATCAACTTTATTTGTAGCAGTAACATTTAGATCATTATTAGATGGAAGAACAGATGCAGTACAATTAAACTTTAATAACTAATGGCATATTCAAAAGTATCAAACAAAAGTCAAGATAAAGATGTAAAATATCTAAGTAAAGATTATAATTCTTATAAAAACAAATTAATAGAATTTACCCAAACTTATTTTCCTAATAATTTTAATGATTTTAGTGAAGGTAACCCAGGAATGATGTTTTTAGAAATGGCAGCATACGTTGGAGATGTTTTATCTTTTTATACAGATACTCAATTAAGAGAATCATTTTTATCTTTAGCACAAGAAAACGAAAACTTATATAATATAGCTCACGCTATGGGGTATAAACCTAAAATAACATCAGCAGCTAGTGTAGACTTAGATATATCACAATTAGTTCCTTCAAAATTAATAGGAAATTCTTATGAACCTGATTATGATTATGCATTAAATATTAATGCTAATTCTACATTTACTTCTAAAGAGGGTGCATCTTTTTATACAACAAAAGATGCAAGATTTAGTTTTTCATCTAGTTTTGAACCAACATTAGTAAGTATATACCAATATGATGGTTCAAATAACCCAGAATATTTTTTGCTTAAAAAAACAATACCATCAATTTCAGCAACCTTAAAAACTAAAACTTTTACTGTAGGACAACCACAAAAATATTTAACATTAGAGTTATTTGATACCAATATTATTTCAATAGAATCAATAACAGATTCAGAAGGAAAAATTTGGAATGAAGTTCCTTTTTTAGCTCAAGATACACTTTTTGAAGAAGTAGAAAATTTAGGAACTAATGATCCTGAATTACAACAATATAATAACCAAACACCTTTTCTTTTAAAGTTAAAAAAAGTACCAAAAAGATTTATAACAAGAGTAAAAGAAAATAATAAATTAGAAATACAATTTGGGTCAGGTGTAAGTGATAAAGCTGATGAACAAATAATTCCTAATCCTGATAATATTGGTTTAGGAATATTAGATGGAAGAAGTAAATTAGATGTATCTTATGACCCCTCTAATTTTTTATATACCAAAGCTTATGGACACGCCCCATCAAACACAACACTAACAGTAAAATATCTTGTAGGAGGAGGTTTAAAATCTAATGTAAGTAGCAATACTATAACTGAAAAAGAAACAGTATTAATAACTCCAAAACCAAATTTAAATCAAAGTATGTTAAATTTTGTTAAATCTTCTATAGCTTCTACTAATGTAGAAGCAGCTAGGGGGGGAGGAGCAGGGGAAACAAAAGAAGAAATTAGAATGAACACAATGGCTAATTTTGGAGCTCAACAAAGAACAGTAACTAAAGATGATTATTTAATAAGAACTTTATCTATGCCCCCTCAATTAGGAAGAGTAGCTAAAGCTTATATAATGCAAGATGACCAAATATCTCCTTTAACAACAGAACCTAATCGTATCCCCAATCCACTAGCATTAAACTTATATACTTTAGGATATGATTCAGATAAAAAATTAACTACCTTAAATACAGCTACAAAAATAAATTTATCTAATTATTTAGAACAATATAGAATGTTAACAGATGCTGTTAATATTAAAGATGCATTTATTATTAATTTTGGTTTTGAATTTGAAATAACAGTATATAAATCATATAATAATCAAGAAATATTACTTGACTGTATCACAGAACTTAAAGATTATTTTAGTATAGATAAATGGCAAGTAAATCAACCTATAATAATTTCCGAAGTAAAAAACTTAATTGGAGCCGTAACAGGAGTACAAACAGTAGAAGATGTTAGATTTGAAAATAAAAATGGTGTATCTTTAGGATACTCACAATATAAATATGGTTTTGGTGGTGCAACTAAAAATAACGTAATTTATCCCTCAATGGATCCTAGTATATTTGAATTAAAATATCCTAACACGGATATCCAGGGACGTGTAACAACATATTAAAAATGGCATATTACTTTTTATTTCCTGAAAACGACGCTACAATGTATAGCCACCCTGATCGTGTAAATATGAATACAGGTGGTGACGAAATACTTGAACTTGTAAAAGAAAGAGGAAACACAGATCAATATTATTATCCCTCAAGAATTGCAATTAAATTTAAAGAAGAAGAAATAGCATCAGTAATAAGTGATATTATAGGGGGAGATAATTTTCTATTATCTCAAGTAAGTCTTCAATTAACTTCTGTACAAGCTAAAAATTTAACATCAACCCAAATGTTAAAGGTGTACGCTATTTCTCAATCATGGAACGAAGGAACAAATAAATACTTAAATAAACCCTCAGCTTCAAATGGAATTACATGGAAATATAGAGATAACTCTATAGAAGCTACAGCTTGGAATACTTCAACTTTGGGGGGAATAGGAACTTCAGCCATAGAATATGGTTTTATAGTAGGCAAATGGGAAGACGCAGTAGGAACCACAGGATCAATAGTTAGTTCTTCAGACAATGGAGGACCTATAACTCCAGGAGGAGGCGTTTGGTATACAGGTAGTGGTTTTCAAACAGACCAGCAATTCTTAGCAGGAAATTCTTTAGACACAAACTTTGATGTTACAAATATAGTTACAAAATTTAGTCAAAGTTATTTTAATGATGAACAATACCCAACAGGAATTTCAAATCAAGGATTTTTAATAAAACAAATAGATAGTGTTGAATCTAATGTGTCTAGTAGTTTTGGTGAATTACAATACTTTGCAAATGATACCCATACAATTTACCCCCCAAAATTATGTTTTAAGTGGGATGATTCAGTTAATTCATCACAGAATTATGACACAGGATCTAGAGCATTAAGTGGAAGTTTTAATGTTTCATTATATAATAATAAAAAAGAATACAACCAAAATGATGAAGCTTTATTTAGATTTCATGTAAGACCTAAATACCCAATAAGAACATTTTCTACTTCCTCAAACTATATACAAAATTTAAGATTTAGATTTGGAGCAGATTGTTTATATAGTATAAGAGACGCATATTCTGAAGAAGAAATCATCCCTTTTGATAAAGATTACACAAAATTAAGCCATGATGGAGAAAGTAGTTTTTTTAAAATTTATATGAATGGTTTACAACCAGAAAGATATTATCGTATTTTAATAAAACACTCAAACAGTGATGGAATAATCATTTATGATGACGATTATTTCTTTAAGGTTGTAAGATAATGGCAGAAGAAAAAATAAAACTACAAAAAAATATTATTAGTAATAAATTATCTAATAAAATTTATTCTAAGTCTTTTGAAGATTTAACTAAATCTTCAAATCCTATAAATGAAGAAAAAGCATTAGATTTATATCAAAATTTATTTTATAATATTCCTAAAGAAGGAAAAAACTCCCATAAATCTATAATAACAGAAAGCAGAGATTATTTATACCCTGAAGTAAGAAAAAATTCAGAAGTCAAAATAGAACAATTAATTGAAGATATATCAAATTTAAATAAAGAACTTCAGTTACTAAAAACGGCACCCCCTGCAAATACAGAATACCCAAACGGATCTTTTATAACAGCTGGTAATTCTTCGGGGCAATTTCAAGGAATGACAACTGTCTATATTATGCAAGATGGAATGAAAAGAGCTTTTGGAAGTGAGGGTTTTTATAAAATAGCGAGAAAAGCTTTTAAAATCCCTGGAGAATTATATAGTGAATTATATTTTTTAAGCATTTCAGAATTAAACGAAATACCTGATGGTTTAAAAATAGAACGCCAATCCCAATTTTCAGCTAAAAATATAGAGGCAGATTATGGTATAATTTATCAAAAATTCCCTTTTTATACTATAAATCTTCATTGTGAAGGTAGAGAAGCAGATGATTCTATGGATTTAGTAGCTGGTAATTTTTGGTTAGATGATGATCCTGATGATGCATGTACTGTTACTTATGTAAAAAATGAATTTGATGGTGACCCAGAAAAATACTCAATAGAAACAGAAACTATAGGAGTAGGACAAACAAAATCCATAAAATTTGCTAGAGACAAACATGGTATGAAGGGAATCCCTCAAGAAGCAGAGGCACAATATGACTCCTATTATGATTATAATATAGACATACAAAAAACAGGAACAAGAACGTGGGGTAAAGATAAAAAATATAAAGGTATATTATTAGCTGAAGGTCGTATATTTAATAAAACTACCAATGAACATTTTAATACAAAAACAAATCAAGACCTACTAACAGAAATAGAGTTTGATGAAATATTTGGTAATGTTAGGAAAATATATTCTCATGGGTGTAGACAACTTGATGGTACTTATGAAGATTGTTTTGGAGATTTAAACCAAAATAATATTTTAGGAGAAAAATTTAATAATCCTGATTTTGCATATTATCAAAAGAATATTACTATTAAAAATAGTGATATTAATAATTCATTTAATACCACACTTTTAAGTGGTTATACCTCAGTTCCAACTAATTCAGCATATGCTTACTCAACATCAATTCCTTGGACATATAACCATAAATCTCTTTTATTAAACAAAACATTCCCCATATATGGTCAACCTATACTAAGACTAACAGGCAAATATGTAGTTTATTTAAAATCAGGGGGTATTGATAAAAATGAAAGTGCAAGATATCACTATTTTTATATATTAAACCCAAGTAGTTCTGGTAAAAATATATTAACTTTAGCAGATTCAGATATACCAGATTTATTATTTAATAAAAATTCATCTGCATACAAAGAGCAAAAGGGATTACATAATTCCCATATAGCATTAAGAGACACTTTAAATTTAAATGGTCAATCATATATTAATAAGTGGAGGTTAGGCTTAAAGGGACAAGGCCAATCCTCAAGATTTAATTGGGAAGCAGTTAGTAAATCTAAAATAGAATATATAGGTTTAACGCATGAACCAATAAAAAATAAAAAAGTAAACTTAACAGGTTACAGTGGGGGAAATTACTTCAACCCATATGAAGAAGGAAGTAATTATGGTATATCAGGAGAAGTAAGAACAACATTAGAAGAAAATGATGATAACATAAATGATACATCATCTGATTTTTGTCCTTTTACTAAATCACAATTAATGCAATTTGAACTTATGTCTATCCCAGCAGGTTCTAATACTAATTTTCCTTTAGGGTGTACTTATACTAACTGTTTAGATTGTTAATATGAAAGAATTAGCTAAAATAGAATGTTATGCTTGCAAAAAAGGATTACCAATATCAAATATGTTTGTTGGGAATGTATGTCCAGAAGGCTGGACTATAGACGAAAATCCTTGTAATAATAATGAGGTAAATTCAAGTACATATGAATTAGTAGAAAGCGAAAAAGTACCATTAAATAAAATATCTTACACTTATAAAGATGTAATGAATCTTTTAGGCAGTAAAATGAATTTCTCAGAATTTAAAAACAAACCCCAAAACTTTAATAATTTTTTTAAAATATATAATGAAAGTTTTTATGATCTACCTAAAACCCTTCATAATAATTTTATAGTACAAAGTGAAGAATATATTGGTAAAGTTATAAATTCTAGAGAAAACGAAATAGAAAATTTAAAATTAGAAAAAGAAAGACTACAAATAGAAATAGACAGTCAAGATAAAGAACATCCTTTTTTTACTAATGGAAGTATATTAATGCATAAAGATTATAATAAAGACCATGTTTCTGGATTTGGGGGTATTAGTTCAGGAGGTCAAATTAGAGGACCTAAATATTACATGCATTCAGGAAAAAAACGAAGAATATCAGATAACTACCCTTTATGGTTAAAAATAAAAAACAGATTTGGAATGAAAGACATTAAAGACTCAGATATTATTATATTTTTATACCCAGGGGGGTTAGATGCTATATCTGAGGGGCCTAAAATTACAAGAGTACAAGATTTATTCAAATCATCTTATGAGGTTAATATGTATAGACCGTAAATAATATATAAATGGCTCGATCTCCTAAATATAAATCCCCAAAATCTGCTTCTCCTACTTTTGCAAAAGCAAAAGACAGATTATTATCAGCGGGGGATGTAGTAAAAAAATTATCTTCTAAAAACCTAAAATCAGCTATTATTGACAAAACACAAGATATAATAGATTTTGATTTAGGAGAAACAACTATTAAAAAAACATTTGGTAGACCTGAGGATGTAATAGAACTACACATATATAGTATAACAAATAAACTACTTTATTCTGATTATAATTTTAAAGATTATCAATTTCCTGAAAACAGTACACAAACTACCTCTGAATTAATAATAGATTTTAAAGAAGTTTTAAAATCAAGTGGTTTTGTATCAGGTAAATTTCAACTAAAATTTAACGTTCATAGAAATAAAGTTTTTAATGTAGAAGAAAAATATCCTTTTTATGTAAAAAATATTTCATCTACACGCACAGAATTAAGATCAATAACTAAAAAAGTAGAAAACAATATACTTGATTCTGCAGTAAATAGTTTTATATCTGAATTGGGAAGTTCTATATATTTTAAAGAATTTGCATTAAATTTTGGTAATGATGTAGTTATACCTGCTATTAATATTTTATTAAATAAAGATCCTTTAGCACATGAAGTATTAATAAAATTATTAGATCCTCTTCCTAACAACATTAAAAAATCAACTAACTTTAAAATAGTTGAAGAGATAGTAGATTCATTTTTTACTGAAATAGATTTAGGACAAATAGAAATAGAGGATGAAAGTATAGAGTTAATGGGCCCTAACTTTAATATAGATACGAGACAAAATAATTCTATACCTTCTGCCTATAAAACTTATAATGACCTATTATCATATAACGTATCTTCATCTTATGATAGACTTTTAAATAAATTAGAAAATAGAGAAATACCTAATATAGAATATGATTATATAAGAACAGTATCTGAAAGTTTAGAAGATACTGATATTCCTTATCATTTTGAAAATTTTGTACATTTTAGTAGTGCTGAAGAACGTTTAAATAATTTTCATTATAAATTAGAATTAATTGAATTGTATAATTCTCAATCAGCACAATTAGAAACAATACAAGGATCAACTTCTTCTTCTATATATACTTTAAACCAAAAAAAGGAAATAACAACTAAAAAACAAAATTTAATAAAAGGTTTTGATGGTTATGAACAGTTTTTATATACAGAAACAGGATCAAATGCATTATCCTGGCCTAAAGATGAAGGAGATACTATAATGTCAACATCCGCTTCATTAGCTAAAATTTGGATGGGAAGTAATTTTTCAAAAATCCACGCTGATGGGTCAGGGGGGTCAGGTCAATTATTATCTGCTTCTTTATATGATAAACAAAATCCTTATAATCTACATAAATTAATACCTGAACATATAAAAAACAATACAGATAATAATTTATATGTTGGTTTTGTAAATATGATAGGTCAACATTTTGATTATTTATG
>Ga0181419_1000668_pt1 | contig 12019 bp, 15 predicted proteins | sample 42SPOviralmetaG_FD_130144 | JGI IMG/M metagenome (GOLD analysis project Ga0181419, IMG submission 130144) | Marine viral communities from the oligotrophic San Pedro Time Series (SPOT) site, San Pedro Channel, CA, USA - 42 SPOT_SRF_2013-04-24 | ecosystem: Environmental > Aquatic > Marine > Strait...
AAACCACTTTTAGAAAAGTGTGAAAATGACACTCTTGTAAAAGGGTACATAGAATGTGAAACCGAAACATTCTCTTTATCGGAGTGGTACATACGCACCAAACCATTATTAAAAGATTTGGTTTCGTGGCTCAAGATGTATTATGAACAAAAAATTGAAATGTACGATGAAACTGAAAATCTAAAACAGAAAATCAAGACATTACGTCACTCGATACTCGCATCATTTAATAAATCTTAAGAATTTCAGCCACAGCAGGGTGTCTCAGGATATCTTCGTCGTGCATCATTACGTGTTCAACGTATTCAAATTCATTTCCCTTGAGTTTGTGTACGAGATCTGCGAGACCATTTTCCTTATTCGTGAGATCACTTTGTTTTAGATCGCCCATGACCACCATTTTAGAATTTTCGCCCAGGCGTGTGAGTAACATTTTCATTTGGTTGGGTGTACAATTTTGCATCTCGTCACCTATGATGAATGAATCATTGAATGTTCTTCCCCGCATAAATCCAAGGGGTTCTATTCTTACACAATGTTCCATCTGTTTGCGCGTGAGTTGCATTTCAAAAACGTCCATCATTGGTCGAATCCATGGTTCCATTTTACGTTCCATTTCCCCAGGTAAATATCCCATGTCTTCATCCGCAGCTACGATTGGTCGAGTCAGAACGATGCGCCTACATTCTTTATTTTTCAACTTTTCAGCTGCATATTGACACGCAAACATAGTTTTACCCGAACCAGCTGGTCCAGTGGCGATTATGATGGGTTTATGTGATTGCAACACTTTCACATATTCAATTTGACCGGGTGTTTTTGGGATATTCATCTATTATGACTTAAGGTTTTTTCTTTATTATACATTAGAACATGGAGTTTCATTTTGTAAAGGTTGGTCGAGATAGTTTGGCCACTATAACAGATCCTGCACGTAAACCACGGGCGTTATGTTTTAAAGATCGAGTAAATGCATCCAAATACGTCGACTATCTATCTACGTATAGATCTAAATTTGGTGAATGGCCCGTCGTTGACTTAAGCGAACCGGTAACAAAGATAAATGTAAAGTCTAAATTCAAACCCCGCACGGTGGAGTACGTACGAAAGTTCGTCACTATAAGTACGCGCCAACAAGACGAACTCAATGGGATGTCCATGACGTCTGGTCTATCTTACTTTTTCTGCCACACTTTCGAATGTAACGACGATCTCATGAATATCAATTTGCGTGGTCAGGAGATAGACGCTATAATTGACGAAGAAATGTATAAAAATTGGCTTGAATGTAGTTTAAAGAATGTTTAATATATAATATACAAAATGGGAACATTGTCTCTTAAATTTGATCCATCCAATAAAGCCCACGCCGAATGGCTAAAACGTACGGGTGATAGTTTTAAAAAATCTATGCGAGAAAAGCACGACTTCATGGAAGATGTAAACAATAATCCGATCACGGATGAAAAAGTTAAACCACAAGATTGGGCGCAATTACATTTCGTACTCGCTATGAAATATACCAATGCGGTTTTTGATGGTACAGCACACATCCCAAAATAAAAAATTGGCTTACATAAATGCAGATCATCACGACAGTTCTCGCGTTGTTGATTGTGTTTCTCATTCTCAGACAAGTTGAACTGTACGTCCCACGTATTCTAGATGATGATTGGGTCTCCACCAGGAATGATCCAGAAAGAAATGGTGGTCCATTCGATATGTGCTCACCCGAATCACTCGGTGATTGCGACCGAATTAAATTTCCAAACCTAAGTCGTTATTAGATAATTCTAATATTTAATTAAAACAGGATGATCAGAGAATACGCCAAAGACAAATACGCCGATCTTTTGGGTATTTCCAGTGATCACGCATTATCCGTGAATCTCGAGAAAAGTACACATAATTGGGCTGTGAAACGGAGCACATCACTCGGAGATGTTGCCGCGGCCGACAATCCGTATCACATGAACAGATATAAGCATAAATTTCTCCAGATTCAATATAATTTAAAAAAATCGCCATCCCTTAAACAACAAATTCTGGATGGTAAAATCAAGACATCTAATGTCATGGACCTTTCACCACAGGCGTTGTGGCCAAATGGACCGTGGGCTAAGATGAAAGAGGAATGTATTTCAAAGGATATGAAGAAAGAATATAAGTCGAATATACTAAAAGATCCAAATTATAAGGGTATTTTTAAGTGTAATCGGTGTAAATCATACAAGACCACGTATTATGAAATGCAAACACGCAGTGCCGATGAACCCATGACTGTATTCATCACGTGTCACAAGTGTGACTCTAGGTGGAAATCTTAATTGAATATTCAGAATTGGTTAAGTCCGTGTCCATATCACCGACCGATAGTACATAATTATAACCAGTGTGTCGTTTTAGGTTACCTTTATTATGTGCGGGTGTGATGTATAATTCATCGTAGTATATTCCATATGTTCGTAATTGGTATTTTGTGAACGCCATGATACCCGGTATATTTGGTCTCGCGGTCATTATGATTATTTTGTATCCCAATTTTACACAATCTTTTAGTAGTTCGATAGCGAGTCTATTAGGTGTCCCATTTGTAAATATGAGTGTATTATCTACGTCAAACATGACGGCGTCATTCGAATGTATATATCGGTTTTTTAATACATTCATAGTAACTTACTTTAAGATTAGAAATTAACTCTATTAAATGGTGAAGCAGATAGTGGATGTTACATTTGATGACGGTAGTATATCTATTTGTAGAATACTCGAAGACTTAAATGATGACGAATATTTGATAGAGGAATTCATCTGTAAACGTAATGGTACGTGTAAATATAGCGGTATTACACAGGTTGTATGTAAAGATTCAGTTTGTGGCTATTACGACGTTGAAAATATAGAAGACACTGGATTATATAGAAAGATATCGGACAATTTGTATGAAGTCGTCGATGAGTCAGACGAAGATTACGAAGAGTCGAGTGAAGAAGAGAGTGACTCTGATATAAGTTTAGACGATGAAGAATAAAAATGTAGTTTTATATTAAATGAAAAACAACTATATCCTCCCAGGTTCCATCCTAGCTCTCGTGATATTGTATACTGTAGTGTACAACCCAAAGGGAAAGAAAGAGGGGTATTGCGGTGCATGCAGTAAATGAAACTTAAAAAATAAACGCGTCAAATAAAAAATGGCACCGTATACGCCACCTAACACACATTATAGTGAATTAGATGTCTCGTCGTACGAGCAAGATGACATTTTCAAATTTATAGGTAAGTCAGGCAAACGCTTTTATTGGCTCACTAAATTTTTAAATTTGTCCTATCTCTGGTACGACAAGAACCGAGAAGTGATCGAAGTATGGGGACCGTATGAATCTCTCCAAAATTTTCAAGCGCATCACATTATACAATGTGAATTAGACCTAAGTTGTAATAAAGATTAGGTATATTATACCAGTATGTTGAAACGACCCGCTTTAAGACCGCGCGAATCGCACGATGTCCCTTCTACTAAACCAGCTGAGGGAACATTTTTGCATTCCATATTACGAGCTGGCGAAACCAAATATTATAAACCGGAGCCCGTGTACATACAAAATTACGAGAATTACATAGATAATCTCAGAAAATCATGTGAACGGAGCGGTGTTGAATTTGTCTTACCAAAAAATGTATTACCCATGCCACCACGGGAAACCGCGGTTCCCCAAAAAGTTGCACCCGTTAGGTACATCGACGACGCTATATTGAAAGTCAACGTTTTGAAATGTGGTAAGGTTCGAGTGAAGATTATAACTCAGATGGCGACACTCTACGAAAAATACATCTCAAAAAATAAGATACCACCGGTTAAAACACTCGCGGCCGCACTCAAGGCTGTTGGTTACGATGAAGATTTCGTATCTAAATTGTCTTCTAAGATAGATAAACGAAAAAATGACATGGACGCGCGATACAAAAAACTTGAACTCGTATTTAACAAACCGTCCACGTCATCCAAGAAGAAGACTAAGAAGGAAATCATTCCAGATGCAGAACCAGAGGAAGAACCAGAAGACGACGACGATGAAGACGACGAAGACGACGATGCCGCCCCCGATGAAGAAGCGATCGCTGCGGATGACGAAGATGAAGACGACGTCGTCGCGGATGAAGAGTATCTTTCGGATATAGAATAAACCTAAGTGAACTCGTATCACATTTTAATTAAACATATGATGTTTATCACAAACGTAATAGCTGGAGACACTATCCTCGACAGAGCTGTATTTGATAACGTCAAATACGCATCTAAATACGCGATAGATAAATCGCGTGAAAAAGTTTGGAGACTTTCTAATAATTCCGTTTATTACGGAAACGTCGAATCGAGAGTGTACGAAATTGATTTATATAAACCATCTAATCACAGCGATGAACATATTCTTTCTTTCCTTGGATCCATGTGAAAATGCACATATGAATTGTGATCAGCACGTGGTCAAAATACAACTGGAAATCGTACAGATGCTTTACACCGCGTGGTATTACACGGGGGAAGAGTCATTTATCATCGAAAATGCACCCTACATCAAGAATGGAAGTCGGCGAGGGTACAGACCGGCCCACCCAAAACATCCGATGACCATGTGGGTTGGTTCATCGCTCGAAAATTACATCTTTGCGTGTAAGATCGGGATTGCACTCACACTCGAATACACGAAACGATATGGAAAGATACACACGTGCGCCAAGCATTTACTTTGGCTCTGTGATAATCGGCCATCTCATTTTGAAAAAAGAATGAGCGACACGGCGTATTACTCGAGTGAAGGTATACCAGAGTGTATGCCCGAAGAATATCACCATCCATCTATCACGGATGCATATCAAATGTATTATATGATGGATAAAATGAAATTTGCAAGATATAAAGATTTCTGTGTTTAATGTAACATGTTAGTCACAGCTAAGCTTTTTAGTGCGCCTTCAGTGAAGGTGAGCAAGAAACCAGAACCTAAATTGTTTAGTGATTTTGTAAAAGGTGTAAAAAGAAATGAAGTTCGCGAAGTTATCGTTCAACCTAATACGAGTGTCGTCTATTATTTGGACGAAGGCGGTCCATCCGTGACCAATTATGTTGGTTCGAATCCATTTTGGGAAACACTCATGGAAAGTGATGCGGATGTAAGCGTGGATTTCGCGACATCTAGTGTGTCATTCGGTGATATCACGTCTATTGGGTTTACCCTACTTCTCGCATTCGCACTCTTACGCATGTTATTTTCAGGTAGAGGAGCCAGCCCTTTCAATATGTCGGAGAAACCAACTGAAGTAGAAAATGAAATAATCACGCGTTTCGACGATGTTCAGGGTATCGATAACGCGAAAGACGAACTCCAAGAGATCGTTGGATTTCTTCGCGATCCCACACAATACATCGTGAGTGGTGCAAAGATTCCAAAGGGCGCTTTGCTCACAGGAAAGCCGGGTACGGGTAAAACACTCTTGGCTCGCGCGATCGCAGGTGAATCCTCTGTGCCATTCATTCAATGCTCGGGTTCATCCTTCGTCGAGATGTTCGTCGGTGTGGGCGCGAAGCGCGTGCGCGACGTATTTGAAATGGCACGTAAAGTGCAACCATGTATCGTGTTCATCGACGAGATAGACGCCATCGGCAAAAAAAGATCTATGAATGGTTTTGCCTCGAACGATGAACGGGAACAAACCATTAACCAACTCTTGACAGAGATGGATGGATTTGATAACGACACACAGATCGTCGTCATCGCCGCGACGAACCGAGCGGATATTCTCGACGACGCGCTTCTTCGCCCGGGTCGATTCGATCGAAAGATTCAAGTGAGTCTCCCGGATGTACACGGCCGAGAAAAGATACTCCAAGTACACTCGAAGAACAAGAATCTTGCCCCAGACGTGGATCTCATGAATGTCGCGAGACAAACGACCGGTTTCTCAGGTGCGGATCTCGAAAACCTCATGAACGAGTGTGCTATCCGCTCCGTGAAAGAGGGTACGAATATCATCACACCCTCTATCGTCGAGGATATGTACCAGCGTGTGGTCGTGGGTGCGAAAGGTGGAGCTCCCATGTCCGATGAACGTAAAATGCGTGTGGCGTATCACGAAGGAGGGCACGCTATCGTGGGTGTGTTGATGCCCGAATACGATGAAGTTCGTAAAGTGAGTATCATTCCTCGGGGTGATGCGGGTGGTATCACGTTCTTCCAACCCACATCCGATGAGCGAGGCATGTACACGAAGGAATACCTTTTGTCTCAAATAAAAGTTGCATTGGGTGGGCACGCCGCAGAAGAACTCATGTATGGAAAGGAAAATGTGACGACCGGTGCGACGAGTGACTTCGCACAGGTGTATGCCATCGCGCGCGAAATGGTGATGACCTACGGTATGTCCGAGGCCATCGGTAAGATAAACGTCCAGGATGGGTCTTTGTCTCAACAAACGGCGTATATCGTCGACCTCGAGGTCCACAGGATCACAGACGAGTGTTACTCGGAGGTACTCGATATCTTGTCTTCCCATAAGACAGATCTCGTGGCACTCAAGGACATTCTCATCAGGGACGAAATCATCGATGGGAAGGTCGTGTACGACATGATAAAAAATGTGAATGAATAGTAGATATGGTTGTCATCGAAAATATAACAAGTGGTGAACCTTCTACGTCTACGCCTCGAAAGGCTGTGCTCAACAGACAAGGTAGTTTAATAAACCCACCCAGACCATCTAAAAAGGGTAGGAATGATACAGCTGAAAGAGGTGGTGGTCGTACTTCGCGTATGAGCAATTCAAATAACAATAATCCTGGTGGTGAGACTCCACTCACTGTGTCAGATGTGGCGAGAATGTTACCATTTAATGTTAACAAACCTAAAACATACGAGGTATCAAATGTTGCTAAAGAATTTATGAAAAGAAGTTTAGTACCTAAAGCCGGAAGAGAACTTGTGAATCAAACGCGACCATCCTCTAATAAATCTAAAGCATTGACTACGGTTAAAAAACCTAGTAAAACTATTGTATTATCAAAATCACACAACACACCAACCGCGGTAAGTAGCTCTAGTTCTGAAGGGGTATCTAATCTTCGACGCAAATTTGAGTCTGTTTTTGGTGGTGTCACTGGTGATGGCGAAAATATTAAATTGAACACGAGTGATTATCAAAAACAATTAAACAAGTTGCAAACATCAATCGAAAGTCTTGATAAAAAAATCAATCGAAAAAAAATGGAAAAGAAATCTTTAGCCGTATACAAGAAAAAGTTAAATGCCCTGCTTAATGATGTATCTAAACTAAAACTAGTAATCGCTAAAAGATCATCACCAAAAACTACGACTACGTCTACTCAAACATCACCACCAAAACCGGCTACTATAAGACCCCTTGTTACCAATAAATCCGTGAATAAAATACTCAAAGCGATAACTGAGCGAAATGGAAAAGCCCCCACTACACCACCCGGAATCACAAAAACAAACATTGAACGTCTTCTTCAGCCGTTCAAGCAACCCGTGACTGTGACGGTTGCCCCGTCGATATCGGTCAAGGGTGGTGGTTCTGCGAAAGCTACCGGTGGTTCTTTGCAGCAAACACAGATCCAATACAAAACACCCGCTAATAAAAAGAAGAAGCCACTCAAACTCATTCGTAGTCCGGAGACTATGCGCAAAGAAAAGAGTGCTGCTTTTAGAAAAGAAATCATATCTAAGCTTCGCTCACCCGCGGCGACTAAGCGACGAGAAGCCTTGTATAGCCTTCGCACGCCCACGGTTGGACAACGCAAAAAACACGTGATTCAACTGATCGACCGTGTGCTTCGTCGAATGAAAGCTCCTAAGGACGCGGAAAAGAAACTCATTAAGTTCTACGAAGGCCTAAGTGAGAAGCAGATTAAGAGTTTATTCGGAGGACGTTCACCTGAATTCGTGAAGAACACACTCAAGAGACAGATCGATTACCTAAAAAAGAAAAAGAGATAAAGAATACACTTCATTTCATAAGTAATGAGCTATATAGCATGGGACACTGAGACTACCGGTCTCCCCATGGCCCGGTCCCGGGCAACCCCGGATAACATAGATAATTTCAAACACTGTCGTATGTTGTCGTTGGCACTCGTGAAGTATACCTCGAGCGGACGGGAGGTATCTTCGTATCACGGCATCGTGTATCCCGAAGATTTTGAAGTCAAAGCGACGGAAATACACGGTATCACACCCGAACACGCGAAGGCGGTGGGTAAACCGTTCAAAGAAATGTATGACACGTTCCTCAAGTTAACGCGAGGTATAGATATTCTCGTCGCACACAATTCGCGATTTGACGAAGACGTGTTATTCTCCGAGTGTTACAGACATGGTTTGAGCGTTGAGCCGTTCAAACGTTTTCGTTTCGTGTGTACCCTAGACATGACCAAGCGTGTGTTTTTGCGGAACATGAAATTGGGTGTGTTGTATGAAAAGCTCTTCGGTGAGGAACTCGAAGGAGCGCACGATGCTTTGAATGACTCACGTGGATGTGGACGCGTGTATCCGTATCTTAGAGACAAAAAACCGATACTCAAAGAAATCGGTGTACCCAAGATTGTTCTCAAAGCCTCTGATGTCGCGGGTATCATCGGGAGGAGTCAGTATCGCCCACCTCTAGAAATAGTGGATGAGCTATGGAACAAGTATATGCCGAATACTTTTGCGGGTCAAACCAAGGAACACATCGCCATCAAGGCGATCGATGCGTCTAGTGTGGCGCGAGACCTTCTCAGAGATGCTGAACAATTTAAGTCTACGAACAGTTCCAGCGTCGAACAAAAATTCAGAGCAGTTTCTAATCAATTGGAGAAAAATTCGGGTCTGCAAAAAGTTGAACTCGACGCCGCGAGAGACCACATACGTAAGACGCTGTACACTAATCATGGTTCGAGACACGAAAAAACGACCGCAGATAATTACGAAGACTTACGCGAAGACCCCACATTCTATACATACGAGGTGTGTACTCTCGCGGGTACGACGTATCAAATAGTCGGACGCATAGACCGACTTCGAGAGAATGACGATGGAACGAAAACACTCATCGAGATCAAAAATCGCGCGAGAGGTCTCTTCAGAACGGTTCGCGATTACGAGGAAATTCAGTGTCAAACGTACATGGAAATGCTACGCATAAATGAGTGTGTTCTCATAGAGCAGTATGATTCTAAACGTTTGTCCCACGAGATAAAACGTGATCTACACATGTGGAATGAACAGATTCTTCCGGCACTCAGAAACTTTTGTGAACGTTTCCACGACATGCTTTCTACCCACTAAAAAAATGTACTTATTGTGATTCGTCCACAATAATTACATTTGTATATTATAAATGGCGTCACCCCCGCCTAAACGCAAGGCGTCCACACCTCCCAGTACACCCAGAAAAGCACCGCGCATTACTCCCAAACGGCCGAATACACCAAAGACGAAGTCAATAATGTCCGCGTTGGAAAAGTTTAGTTTATCACCCACGACGGCCAGAAGACGCGCTAAAAGTGTAAAGCGTTCTCTTAATGATAATATAAAATCAGCCTTAAACGCACAAAAGGGTAAAAAGAATGCGGCGAACGCGTATCTTAAATCAGGTGGACCACTCAAACTAATGCAAGACCTCTATAAAAAAAATAAAAACAAAAAGTAAGATGGTCCTTAGGTGTATACACGGGCTACCCAGAACAAATTGCGTGTATTGTAGTAAACTAAACGATATATTGAATCAGGACACCCATGTCTACGCTTCGCCCGGCGTCACCCGGATCTAATAACAATAATTCTAATCGGTTTTCACCACCCAGGGTAAAGCGACCCAGAAAATCTGGGTAACAAGTATGGCGAAGCTCGAAGATGCCATCCGAAATATGGCTATTTTTGGTAATGGTTTGTGTTTGGTAGACAGCGCTTTGAGATTTCTAAAATTTGGGAAATAAAAATATTTTTTTAAAACTTTCTTTCGAAAAATAATTCATTTTTCGAAAGAATTTAAAAACTACATTCTAGATGATACCATAATATGATCGAATTGGTTTCCGAAAGGCTCGATCTCGGTAAATCCAAGTACGGTCACGGTGTCTGCACGCACATGGATACCACGACGTGGGGTACGCCAAAGGATTCGTGGATCGAGATGGCGATAGAGGAGTATCTCGACGCGATCGTCTACACGGTCGCAGATTATATAAGGAAGTTCGAAGAACCTTCACAACCAGACGACAACGAACGCATACTCGAGCTCGCGAAGAATCCCGTGCACATGTTGAGTGAGTGTCACATGAAAATCATAAATATGCTGAAAAATCTTGTGGTGGTATCGTTAGCAATAAAATAATCACTATTATTAGATATGTCTAACGGAGCCGTCGCACAGTTAGTCTCGAGAGGGAAACAGGACGAACACATTACTGGAAATCCACAGATAACATTCTTTAATTCATCGTTCAAGAGACACAGTAACTTTTCAACTTTCACTCAGGAGCAAACGATAGAAGGTATACCAAAGGCAGGTGGTACATCTCGAGTCGTATTTAAGCGATCGGGTGACTTATTGGGACACGCATACATAGACGTGAAAATAAATGGTCAAGCCCAATTGATAGACGATTGGCGAAACGTGATAGAATGTGTAGAGTTATACGTGGGGGGTCAAAAAGTGGATTGTCAAGATTCGGAATTTTCCGAAGACATCGCGATTGATTTATTGGCGACCACATACTCCAAGAGCTTTTCTGCGAGTCTTCACGGGGGTCTCGGGTCGAGTTCATTTTTTTACCCATTGAGGTTTTTCTTTTGCGAGTCTTGGCAATCGAGTTTACCGATCGTGGCTTTGCAGTATCACGACGTCGAATTAAAGATCATATGGGCACAAAATTTGAATGCGAATTATTCGTGTCATCTTAACGCGAGTTATGCGTGTTTGGACGAACACGAACGTAATAAGGTTGCCTTATCCGAACATAACATGTTGATTTATCAAGTTCAAACGAATAAACCATCGAATCAAATGATTCAAGAACTCACATTTAATCACCCGGTTAAATTCATCGCGAGTAGTAACGTGAGTGGATCAAATAATCTCGTATCTCGAACGAATAAAGTAAAAATACGAATAAATGGGTCAGATGTAGATGATTACAAGGTAAGTGTGCCTTATTATACGTCCGTGCCGTGTTATTATAACACGGAGTTTTCGGCTGCAAACTCAGAAGGTATGTTTGTGTACCCGTTTTGTCTCGTGACATCCAAATACCAACCGACAGGTACGCTCAATTTTAGCCGCATAGATTCGTGCACGGTGCACTGCACTGAAAATATAAACAGAACCATATACGCAGTAAATTATAACATTTTAAAAATAAAAGACGGCATGGGGCGTGTTTTATATGTAGACTAATTTCTGATGTAGTAATAAACACGATGGGAAGAGAGGATTTCTCCCAGAGTAGCCAGTTAACTACTCTGGTAGGCAGACCAACCAATCGGTACGTTAGATTACCGAAAAATGTAAACACGCTCCGGGGTTTGACGGATGCTAATAAACTCAAACCAAACAATAGATTACATTATTCCATTTATCCGTCGATCGCGAAGGAATATGAGGCGACGTATACACAACTCACAAATCTCGACTTTTATTCGCCTGTCATTACTATATTGGGTAATGATCCCGTATCTCATTTAATAAACACGAATTATGAAGATGCGGGTATCACTGTTGATGTGGGATCTGAATTAGTGTCTACCGTTTCGACGGTTGATACGAATACTTTCGGTGTATACAAAGTCACATACACCGCGACGGATGGTATTAATCCAAACACAACCGTGGTGCGCACGGTTAAAGTGGGATTGCCACCAGATGTTACTATAGATGGACAGAATCCATTTAATTTGGAAAAATTTGACGTGTACGTGGATCCCGGTATTACTATCAACGACTCAAATTCATTCCTTACTTC
>Ga0181419_1000676_pt1 | contig 11918 bp, 23 predicted proteins | sample 42SPOviralmetaG_FD_130144 | JGI IMG/M metagenome (GOLD analysis project Ga0181419, IMG submission 130144) | Marine viral communities from the oligotrophic San Pedro Time Series (SPOT) site, San Pedro Channel, CA, USA - 42 SPOT_SRF_2013-04-24 | ecosystem: Environmental > Aquatic > Marine > Strait...
AAAACAATACTTTTATGTGGGCTACTTGCCACCCTATTACAAGGATGTGCCTATAAACCCATCATAGATACTGCTGGAAGATCAGGTACATTTGACAGCGATAGAGCAAATCTAATAACTGACGATCAATTACATTGTAAAACACTTGCTAAAGATAATACAAACTTTGTAAGTAATATTTTGTATTGGTCTGTTAGCCCAACAATGGACACAAAGTATGAGTCTATTGTTAGAAAATGTTTAACAAAGAGAGGTCATAGTGTACTTAACTAACAATAACCAAATAGGAATACCAATGCACAGAAGAACAAACACAACAATAGAAGAAGTAAATCAATCAATCCAAGAACTAACTTTACAATGGAATGTTAGTGAGCAAGACAATCTTAAAATAGCAACTTGTTTAATAGGATTGCAACTTAGAAAACTTAGATTGATGAGAGGTAAAACCCAATCAAGAGTCGCTAAAGCTGTAAATGTAACTTTCCAACAAATACAGAAATATGAGAGAGGCCAAAATGCGATCAGTTTAAATATAGCTAAAAAATTATGTGAATATTTAGATGTATCTATTGACTATTTCATTAAACCAATGGAAGATAAGAACTTAACATTTTTAAAAAGGAGAGAAGCTAATGTATATCCGTTCAAAAAAAGATTTGTGGAAAACCAAGCGAATCAAAGCCATGAATAGAATAATAAGTAAAAGTAAAGCTAAGAAAGAAACTACAGAACTTTATTTGCCAGAATATAATAGGGTATGTGTTTCTAACGCAGAAAATAAACAACAATATAAGGGAGAGAATAATGGCAATTCATAAAACAGAACATGGTCATACGATTGAGTTCAATGAAGAAAAGCATGTATATATTCATAACAACGAATATGTAGTTGGAATGAGTACACTACTTGGGAAGTTAGCGAGTCCAATGTTAGAGAATTGGAAGATTAGCCAACAAGTAAATGCTATCAAAACTGAAATGGAAAGAGAGGGTATTCCAATCGACCAGATACAGAAGATAGTTACTAATGCTAAAGCTAATGCAAAGAAGTCAGGAGATAATATTTTAAATATTGGTTCTATGGTTCATAAGTTTTGCGAGATGTGGCTTAAAGGAGAAAAATTTACTGACCCAAGCGACCCTGTAATATTAGGTTGCTTTGAAAAGTTTAAAAGGTTTTGGACAAAACATAAGCTAAAAGTTATTGAGTCCGAAAAGGTTTTATATTCTGAACGTGGGTTTTGTGGAACTTTAGATTTAATTGCTAAAGACTCACAAAATAACCTATGGCTCATAGATATAAAAACTTCTAAAGGTTTGTTTCTAAATATGGTTCATCAATTACATGGATATAAGTTGGCCTATGAAGAACAAACAAAAAAGAAGATTAATAAGATGTATATAGTTAGACTCCCTAAAGATAGTGGAGATTTTGAGGCTAGACATATCTTATATAAAAAGGAACACTTACGAGCATTTTTAGGATTACTCAGTTGTCATAAATCTGAACTTCTTTTTAATGAATCTGTAAGAAAGTACAATCAACTAAAAAAAGGAAAAACAAATGTACGAAAAAACTAAATTTGATAAAGCATTCTGTGGATTACAAATGAGATTATTCCCTACAGGAAATGCGAGTCCAAAGTATGAGTATTCTGGCGAGGCAAGTAAAGTTAAATTTACTTGTAGCTTAACCAAAAGAAAATATAGTTTATCACAAGTTAATGAATGGTTTAATACACCAGAAGTCCAAGAATATACTAAAGCTGGATATGTTTTAAAGTATATGACTAAGACTCAAGAAATGCAAAACCCACCACAATATGCTAAAGGTAATCTTGAACAAATATTCTGTTTAGTAATGGTTAAGCCATATAAACCTCAACCTAATGTAGATGGATTTAAACCTATAGGTCAAACTATACCACAGTACACACCTCAACCAATGACTCAAGCACAACCATCAGCACCAGATCATGCTATGCCCGTTGAGAAGATGTCAGATATGGACGAGGAAATACCATTTTAATTATGGTCGATAAAGTTAGCGATACTCATTATAATCTTGTTAGCGATCTCTATAAATTAAAAAAAGATTTCGCTTTCAAGAGAGAGGAATTACAGGCTTTGTATTTAGAAAATAAAGGTTTAAATAAAAAAATAGATGCTTTAGAAAAAGAAAATCATAGCTTTAAACAACAAATAAAACAATTAGAAAAAGAAGCAGAGGAGATGTTATTATACCCATGATGATATTTGGAAAAACTAAAAACGATTGGAAAGTGTTAGAATTACACTATCGCAGAGAATGGATTTGCTTTGTAATAGGATTTATATTAGGAGTTATATTATGAGTCTAAGCGATCAATTATACAAAAAATTAGAAGATGCTTCTAATGATTGGGCAGAATGGCAGAAGAAAACTATTATTTTAGATGAAGGTAGAAAAGCAGTTTTTTCTTCGTGTGTAATTAAACATAAAAAGTTAGTTAAGACTATGAGTGAAGCAGAGCATGAAGCAAGAATAGACTCTGATTATAAAATGATTGTAGAACAATATGCTGAAGCTGAAAAAGAATTAATTAAAGCTAGATATAGATATACCAATATAGATAGATATGTCAGTTTAAAACAATCAGAGTTAAAAAGAGATTTAGCTTTGAATAGTAAGGTTTAATGAATTCTACTAACGATATAAAGATTTGCTCCCTTTCGTATGAGTCTAGTAGATAGAGTGGTCAGCGAGAGTTGGCCACTTGTTAAAAGAATTTTGGGTCTTATACCTTTCTAACCCAAAATACTAGGGTGGTGTTTATCTCTCTCTTTGCCACCCTAGTTTCTAGTAATATCAAAATGTTTTATATCTGTATCTTTGTGAATTTGTTTATAACTGTATTCAAAGTTAATTAAATCAACATCACTTCGTCTTTTTATTTCTTCGACCATCTCATTAACTTTAGTGAAGTATGGGTAAGTATCTATAAATCTAAAATTAACATAACTACCATAAGGATTGTTAGAAGTTTCTAATTGTAGTTCTAAATCAGTAATTACAGCATCAACTTTTAATTTGTCCATTTGGACATAATACTACTTTTTCTTAAATGCTGAAACACCTTTTATACCTAGTACAGAACTGTAACCCCCAATAATCAAACCCTGTAGCCAAAATGGGAAACGATCTATTTGATCGAAGAAAGCATCTAGCTTTGCAATAACATTTGGGTCTTCACTAAAAATACCATATGCACACACTAATAAAGGAATTGAAATTAAAACCAATACGATTTCGTCTTTCCAATCGTTAGCCTGATGCTCTTTGATAGTTTTGACCATTTCGATCTCCCCATCAATAACCCTCTGCATTTGTTTTTTTTCAGCAACAGATTCTAATATTTTTGTTTCTTTTTTATTTTTATAGATTTCTGCACCTGTTTTAAATCCAAATTTTAAAAGTCCTAACCACATATTATAAATAAGTATTTCTTGTTAGCATTAATAATGTTGTCCAATATACTACAAGAATTGAATAAATTAAATAAGTGAATTTCATTCATTCCTAATATTCCTTATTTTTTATTTTTCAATAATTCTTTACCAAGTTCTGCATAATGTATTATCTTATTGTACTTTTGCTCTAAACTTTCGCCTTGTTTGTTCCTCACTGCATATTTCACTATATTTCCATCAACAAAGTTTAAATTATTGGCTAAGATAAATTTTAAAGGGCTTATAGGTAGTTTATAATGATCTCCACCTATTTGCTTGTCAGTAGCTTTCTCTGTGGCTCTGTGTGGCTTTAACCTAGACAATTTTACCTATCCAATCGCCTTTTTTGTTAATTACCATTGGAAGTAGTCTAGGTATGCCATCTATAATAATTCCACAACCTAGAATAAACCTAGTCTTAAAGTTCTTAGCATAACTAAAGGCCATAGACTTTTGATTAATTAAACAACCTACATTCATTCCAAAGAATAGATTATCAGGATTAGCCCAATAGCTTATTACGAACTTTGTATGATAATGGCCTTGAACTGCTGACATACCCATAGCTTGACTTACTTTTAATACATCTGCACTTCTTCCATGTGTAAAGAAGCATCTTTGACCATTAGACATAGTAATAGTTAAATCATCTACCCACTTCCATTTTCTAGTACCTAAAAAATCTCCATAAGGTTTTAAGAATTGTTTAGACATTCCATATTTTAATGCTCGTCTATAAACTAGGCTTGAATGGTTACTATCAACTTCTGTAACTTCTGGGTATATTGCTTCTAATTGTTGTATGTATTCTTTAGCTTTATCTAATTCATGTCCAGCAGAATATAAATCTGGATTATGTTCGTGCATTGATATGGCATGAAAGTCTAATAGATCGCCAATATTAATTATTGTATCTGGTTTAAATTCTTTTTTGATTTCTTTTAAGAATGTTATTGAATCCTTATGTTGATAAGGTAGGTGCATATCAGAAATGACAAGGATTCTTTTATTCTTCATACAAGCATAACTTGTACCTTATTTTGATAATAATGTAAATATTACATAGCCCATAGCACTAATCAATGAGCCTGTAGATATTAGTAAAATTTTTTCTAATCGTTTTACTCTTTCTTCTATTGAATGAATTTTATCGTGAGTTAATTTTTGCATTATACGACAAAGTTTTTCGTGTGATTCTATTTTCTGTAATGCGTTAAGTTTAGGCATTATTTTTTCTTCTTTGGCTTATACTTTTTTATAGCTTGTGAAATAAATATGTTTTTATACAAAGAAACCTTTTTGCCAAATTTCTTATCAGCTTTTCTTTTAGCTGATTTATATGCTTTAGATTTCTTATTAAAAGACTTTGGTTTCCCTAATCTTTTTGGTCTAGCTTTTGCGTATATAGGTTTCTTTGTAGCCATTACTTCTTCTTTTTCTTTTTATCTTTTTTATTTTTCTTCTTTGCTGGTCTGCCTCTTTTACTTCCGTATGTTCCTTTTCCCATTGGCATAATATTCTCCTATTAGTTAGTTAGTTTGCCACCTGACCATTTTGCATCAGGTAATCCATTAGTATATGATTTTCCATCAAATGTTAATACTTGTTTTCTATTTGAGCCATCTTTGTACGATACATGAATCCACCCACTATTAGCTTCGCCTGTCCAATACTCGAGGATTAATTGATCGAAGTCGCAATGGTTTTGAATCCATAAAGCTACTTGTAAATTACTAACACCAGCTATTTCAAAATCAGTAGCATTTCCTGTGGTATGTTGTGATGTCTTTTTGCTACCTATTGCTTCACATAATTCTTCTGAACGATAGCCAGATGTAATTGTAACAGGCTTATCAAACTTAACTCTTACAGGCTCTAATACTTCATAACAAAGATCGCCTAAGTTTTTAATCTCTCCACTACCAGCTTTATTTTTAATACCTTTTCTTGTAGCTGTTTGAGATTTTTCCATCTCCTCTAATGTAAAGTGTTTTGAAAGTTTCATGGTAGAATTATACAGTTAATTTAATGGTTGCAACATATACTTTATTCTATAATATTTATAAATAGAATTAAAGCATAATTATAATGAATTTTTTAGAGGCAATAGTCGAGATAAAAAATGTTATCTCGCCTGAATTAATAAGTAAAATTATACCTTTAATAAACAAGAAAGCTAAAAAAAATCTATTTGTTGATACTGTATTAAATACTTCTATTAGAAATACAAAAGGTTATCAGTTACAATTAGATACTCCCACTAATATATTTTATTGGAATTATATTAAAACAGAAATAGAAAGACTTTATATTCATTACAAAATTAAATTTCCTAAAATGACAAGTAATAAAATAAATCAAATTGATTTATTAAAATATAGTCTTGATAATATGTATAAAATACACACCGATCATTATACTAATACACCAAGACATTTAAGTATTATTATGAATCTAAATGATGATTATGAGGGTGGAGATTTAATATTTACAGATCAAAAAGAAAAAGAAATTAAAAGATTTAAACTTAGTAAAGGAACTATAATTTTTTTTCCAAGTAATTTTATGTTTCCTCATAGTATTGAACCTATTACAAAAGGAACACGATATAGTATAGTTGCATGGCTTCAATAGATTATAAAGTAATTAAAAATTTTTTTAATAAGGAAGAATTAAATATTCTTCAAAAATATTGTTATAATAGATTAGATCAAAACAAAGATTATAGAATTGATGGTCAATCATTTTCTCCTGCATGGTATAAAGATTCTTTAATGAGTGCTTTGTTAGATACAAAAATTTCTTTAGTAGAAAAAGAAACTAACTTAAAATTATTTCCTACTTATGCGTATTGGAGATATTATATATTTGGTGCTACTTTATCTAAACATACAGATAGACCAGCTTGTGAAATATCTGTAACTGCTTGTATTAAAAAATATGATAATTGGCCTATTACAGTTGAAAAAACTTCTTTTGAACTACAAGAGGGAGATGGGTTATTGTATGCTGGGTGTAATCATGTGCATGGTCGTCATGGAGTATATCAAGGAGATGGAATTGCTCAAGTATTTTTTCACTATGTAAATCAAAATGGACATTATAAAAATTATGCTTATGATAAGGCCAATTAAATGAATCTTAGACTATTTGATATAATTGAAACTGAAAAATTTCAATTTGTTAGAATTCATAAAAATGGAAATGGTAGTGTTTTAAAGTGTATTCACAACAATTATAAAAAAGAAGATGTATTTTATGTTCATCATCTTTCTAAAAAACCAAGATTCTGTATAATTAGAGAACCTTATGAAAGGTTTTTATCAGGTTTAAAATGGGATTTGTGGTTAAATAAAGTTGATATTAAAGATATAGATATTAAAACATTATTTACTGCTAATGAACATCATTCAAGAAATAGTTGGGTAGGTCATATTAAACATAGTACATCACAAATTCCATATTTATTTAATGTTCAATGTAGTCATTATGTAGATATGTCTGATATAAATTTATTTTTAAAGTTGCATTTTGGAAGTAGTGAACATGAAAACAAATCTAAAAATAAAATAAAAATTAATATTGAAAAATATTTAGATAAAGATGAAATTATGAAATACTTGCATTTAGATTACTACGTATATAATAGTCTGAAAAGATCGCCTTTTTTATGGGAGTGGCAACATGGAAAAATATTTTAAATAAATATGATAAAAGTAATAAAAAATGTTTTAACCTTACAAGATTCTTTTGATCTTTATCAAGGAATTATTAATCAAAATATGTGGACTCTTAATAGAGCATCTGCTTTTAACAAACCAAGAGGGGCATTTCCAGGTGTAACTTTTTTAGAAAATGGAAAAATACAATATAACGATGCTTATTGGATTGGATATTTTAATTGTTTATATGATAGAATAAATCAAAAACTAAACGAGCAACATAATTTTACATTACCTAGAAAAATACAACGCATATCATTAAATGCTCAAAATGATAATCACTACACAGAATTTCATATTGATAAAGATACTAAGCATAGAAGTATTGTAGGTTTTTTAACACCTCAATGGTCAGAGGATTGGGGTGGGGAATTAAATATTGAGGGTGAAATATTTAAATATTCATCTGGAGATTTTGTATTATTTGATTCTAATAAAATACATAAATCACAAGAAATAAAAAAAATACCATATTGGAGAGTGTCCATAAGCTATATGTTATTGAATGAATAAAATGAAAGAAAAAACTGTAAACATAAATAATTTTATTGGTATATACGATAATTACATTACTAAAGAAGAATGTAATAAAGCTATTCAATTTTATGAAAATCAAAATAAATTTAATAGAACAGTAAACAGAACAGCTTTTGAAAAAGCATCTATATTAAATAAACAAGATCAACAATATTTTGCTGGTGCAGACAATTTAGATGTTTGGTGGGAAGATTTAAAGTCTATGATAGTTAATTTTGAATTAGCTTGGAATCATTATATTAAAAGTACAGGTGCTGACGAGGCTTATGATAATAGACCTTTTTATTTTACTAATTTAAAAATACAAAAAACTTTGCGTACAGAGGGTTATCATGTTTGGCACATAGAACACGCTAAAGGATTTCATTATGAACCTAGAGCATTTGTATTTTCAATTTATTTAAATGATGTTGAATATGGTGGAGAAACAGAATTTTTACATTTTTCAAAAAGAGTACAACCAAAAGCAGGGAGAATAGTTATTTGGCCGTCTGGTTTTCCATATCTTCATAGAGGTAATCCACCATTATCAAATGAAAAATATATTTTAACTTCTTGGTTAAACATAAGATGATAAAAATTATTGATAATTTTTTTAATGAGAAATTATTTAAAAATATACAAAATTACATAACTACTAATATATACTTTACACCTCGATATTTTAAAGGAAAAGAACATACTAAAGAAAATTATTATGGAAGTAGATTTTTACTTTCAAATGATAAAAATTTGTTAAATACTTTTATTAAACAAGCTGAAAGTAAATTTCAAATAAAAATAAAAAAAGTACTTCCTGATTCTGGTATTGATTTAAGAAATACAGATAAATTTATACCTCACATAGACGAGGGTAAATACAATTTATTAATTATGTTAAAAGGTTCAAGAGCAGTTACAAATGGAACTGTATTCTATACAGAAAAAGAATTAGATATGCACATAGGATTTATGGAAAATAGAGCCATAATGTTTCCATCAAACATTTATCATTCTGCTCATGCTAGTAATATTCCAAATCTTAAAAGATATACAGCTACTTTATTTGTTGCTGACTATGATGAATAAGATGTAGGTCTTGCACCTAATCTTGAAATTTTTTCATTAGAAGTTTCTTCATCAACATTATTAGAATCCCAATTAGCTTGTAATTGAGATAAATGTAACGAATCCCATTTGTCTGTAAAATCTTCAATAGAACCTATATTTGCATCAGCAAATGTAGAATGAGGTGTTGTATCTCTATACTCTACTTCATCAGTAGATATAGTTGTTCCATATTGAATTGCCCAAATATTAGAAAATTTAGATTGAGACCAAAAAGAATTATCATCAACAACATAAGCAGTTCCAGCTTCTAATCCATGATTTTTGATAATTATTTTATCTTCAAATACTATTGTCCAATTTGAGTTTGTTGCCATATTTTTTCCTAAGTTTTAATTATATAAATGATTGTTAAATAAGGTTGTAAAACAGAAGTTGCATCTCCTGAAAAATTTGCACTCATATTATGAGAGTGAGCAGAACCAGAACCAGCACTCCCTGTATTTGCAGGACTTCCACCAGGTTGATATGCTGGGTGTCCAGGACTACTATCAGAATGTTGACCAGAATTACCTCTACCTTGAGGGTGGCTATGTGATGCAAGTTGTGCTGTACTTAAAGAAGCATTAGCTGTTGAACCTGCAACGTTACCTGTTGCAGTTACTGTATTTGCACCAGCAGTTGAAGCTAAAGCTTTATTATTTGATTTACCAACTGCTACTTTGTCAGATAAATTTGGTAAATTAAAAGTAGATGAACCGTTTCCTGTTCCATAAGTTGTACTGATAACTCCAAATAAATCTGAATAAGTGCTTCTTGAAACTGCTGTTCCATCGCATTCTAAAAATCCTGTTGGAACTGATGCAGTACTCCACGGAACAATAGTTGCTGTAGGAATACCCTCAATACCTGTAAGGTTTGAACCACTAAAATTATATTTAATTGCATCGTAATTTGCCATAATTATTTCTCTATTAATACCCAACCTTGTGTGTTATCAAAAAAAACCAAACCAAAACCTGCTCTTTCTGTAGATACTGTCAAATCTGATGCACTTCCTGATATTGGTTTTCCATTTCTATTAATTGTTAAATTATTTGTGTCAAAAGTTGCATTAGAATCAATAAATCTTATTTCATCTCCTTGAGCAGGAGAACTTGGTAAAGTGCAAGTTATAGCACCCCCAGATGTATTTACAAAATTTTTACTTCCAGCAACTGCTGTAAAGTTAGAAGTTTTTACTCCCCAAGCAGTATCTCCAATAGTAATATCTGAACTTCCGTTATACAGTTTTAGACTTGTATCCGATGTGTCATACCAAAGAGTTCCTGTAACAGCAGAACTTGGTCTTGAGGTTCCTGAGTTTGTAGAAATTACCGCATCTAAAACTGAGTTTAAATCAGACCTAAAACTTGGAAAAGATTGGTTTGCTATATCGTAATCGTGTTGTGCCATATTTTTCTTATACTCCTTTTAAAAGCCTTTTGCAATAAAATCAAATGTTCTTGATACATTTGTTCCACTTGAATTTTTAAATAAAACATCAAAACCATTAATTGTTTTATTAGATACTGTGAAGAAATCTCCTGTCGCCATGTTTTCGCCTGTAATTCCTACTGCATAATTAACAGATTTAAATGGATTTGTAAATGTTACAGTTTTAGTTCCAGCACCAGAAGTTATATCATTACCACTAAATATTCTATCTTCCATATCTATTGAAACTGATACTTCTTGTACTATAGGAGTTGAGGCTAAATCAGTTGAAGTTAAAACAACTCTAAATTTAAAATATCTTGCAGTATAGTTTCCTATTATTAGGTTTTGAAAAGCAGTATAAGTAGAGTTATCATCACTTGTAGCAATTTCTAAATGTGCATTTGAATTAGCTGGTGTATCTCCATCAAAGCTAGAATTTTGTGCATCAAACAATCCTGATCTACTATCAAACAAATCATCTGGATTATCAGAAGTTTGTTTTAATGTGGCTGTTAATCTGCAAGTATGTTTTGCACCTATATCAATTACATTTTCAAATTGATAATTACCACTTGAAAAAAAATCAGCATTAGCAACACCAGAATCAAAAAATCTAGTTGTTTCTGAGTCAAAATTTCCTGATGCACTATCAAATAACTCAGAAGAATCTAATCTTAAAGTATCATCTACTATTGCAGTATTTGTCAATGTTCCATTAAAATTAGGGTGTTCAGACACGTTAGTTATTGAATTAAAATTTAATGTGCTAGTTACATTAGAAACTATTGCAGTTGCGTTAGAACTTGCATTACCTAATTTATCAAATGCTTTTATAAGATAAGTTCCAGCTCTAGCAACTGTACTAATACTTGTGGCTGGTCTTGATACTTTTTCTATTAAAGATACAGAGTTTGCCCATTCTCCTGTTCCATCTGTTAATGTTGAATATCTAATTTGATAAAAAGCTAAATCTAAATCTGGTATTTGTGTCCAAGATAAATGTGCTTCTTGTCCTAAAATATTACAAGAAAAATCTGTTACATCACTAGGTGGCTCAATAGCACCTACAATTTTTCTCTGTGCAGAAACATAGGTTGAAGAAATCCCTAATGTAGAAACTGCTTTAACTTTTACATCATACACTTTTTGGTCAATTACATTTAAAACTCTATGATTTAATCCTGAACCTTGTGCATAAATAATATAATCTGAATCTGTACTTAATTTGTATTCTACTTGGTAGTAATCAACAAAGCTATCGGGAGAAGCACCTATAGATACATCTAGTGCTACAATTACAGTTCCATCATTATATTCAACTAAAGTATCATCTAAAGTAACACTCGCTGGTGGTTGTACTGTAAATGGATTAGGAAGATTAGTTGATGGTGTTGCTGTAACTTGTGTTTTAGTTGCCCAAGTATAATGACTAGCTTGGTATTCAACAAGTGATAATCCTATTGTAAAATCTTCATTAAAAGTAATACCCATAACTCTAAATGGTTTAGCAGAAAATCCTAAAGAAGAATGTGTAATATTTACAATGTCGGCAATAGCCAAATCATAAGCATCAAAGCTAACATTAATACCAAGTGTTAATGCTTCTCTACTTCTTCTTAAAATAACTTCTGCCATTTCTTC
>Ga0181419_1000677_pt1 | contig 11913 bp, 5 predicted proteins | sample 42SPOviralmetaG_FD_130144 | JGI IMG/M metagenome (GOLD analysis project Ga0181419, IMG submission 130144) | Marine viral communities from the oligotrophic San Pedro Time Series (SPOT) site, San Pedro Channel, CA, USA - 42 SPOT_SRF_2013-04-24 | ecosystem: Environmental > Aquatic > Marine > Strait...
AAGATGTGGTAAAGTTAATAAACCACTTGATGTTGTATTTGATAATCCATTAAGTTATTCAGATATAAGTCTGCAATATTCGGCATTAAGTACTGTCGGTGTTGGCACAAGTGCTGTAGTTGATATTGTTGTTGGTCAAGGATCCAGTGTTATTGACTTTGTGTTTAAAAATACTGGCTATGGATTTGGAAATGGTGAAATTTTAACCATTCCAGTCGGTGGATCTACAGGAATACCAACAACATCATCATTCTCTACTTCAAATGAATTCCAAATAACAATAGACGAAATTTTCAATGATGATTTTTCTGGATGGTCTGTTGGGCAACTTCAAGTTTTGGATAATATTAATGATTTTATTGATGGAATCAGAAAAGATTTCCCACTTTCTTTGGCAGGAAATTCAATTTCTATTATTTCTGGAAAAGGTTCAAAAATTAAAGTTCAAGATGTCCTTCTTGTATTTGTAAATGATATACTCCAAGTTCCAGGTGAAGGATATACATTTGATGGTGGAAGTATTATAACATTTACAGAATCGATTAAATTTGGTGATATTGTCAATATTTTGTTCTATAAAGGAACTGGTGATACTGATGTAATTTTTAGAAATAATATTGAAACTGTAAAAAAAGGTGATACTCTTCAAATTAAACATGATTCTTCTATTAATCAAGCATCTTCTTTAGAAGAAGATGAAAGAGTTGTTGATCAAATTAAATCTACAAATATCGTTGGAACTAATCCATATTTTGGACCTGGAAATACGAGTGATGTCACTTTAGAAAGACCTGTTGTTTGGTGTAGACAAACTGAAGATGTATTCATAAATCAAACTGCTGTTGGTAAGGATAGGGAACTATATGAACCAATCATTAATCCAAGTGCATACATTACTAAATCTGTTGGTGTTGGTTCTACTGCAATTTACGTTGATAATGTAAGACCAATCTTTAATTCACAAAATGAAAATGACATCAGTCTAACATTCCAAAATAAAATTAAATTTATATCACAAGAATCAAAAGTAAGTGCAGCTGCAACTGCAATAGTTTCTGGATTGGGAACTATATCTATAATATCTATATCTGAAGGTGGATCTGGTTACATAACTGCTCCAGTGGTAACAATTGGAAGCACATCGCAGTCTGTTGGACTGGGAATAACTGCAACAGCAACTGCATCTATAACAGCAGGAGTTGTTACATCTGTTACTTTATCTAATGCGGGAACTGGATATACAAATACAAGTGCTCCACCAGTCTTGATTGCTCCTCCAACACATATAGAGGAAGAAGTAAGTGTCAACACTTATTCTGGAGATAATGGTGTTATTGTTGGATTTGGAACAACAACAGTTGGAATTGGAACACAATTAATTTTTGATATTCATATTCCATATGATTCATCTATGAGAGACTCATCTATTGTTGGAACCGCATTAACAATAAGTTCTATTAATACTAATGACTACTTTATTATTAAAAATTCTAATATTGGATCTGGATCAACATCAGTAATATCTTTAGATTCATTAAATAATACTGTTGGTGTTGGAGTATCATTTGCAGATAATGTTTATGAAGTTGCCAACGCAGTATCTATTTCTACAAGTGTATCTGGAATCTCTACATATATTCGTAGAGTATTTGCCAAGGTTAATCAATTTAACTATAGTTTCTCTGGCATAACTACTTCTGATTTCTTTGGAACATTTAGTTGGGGTAGGATTGATCTGGAAGCAAGATCTGGATTAAATTCGTATACCGCATATACTGGATCTGGAATTGGTATTACTGAAGGAAGTGGAATTTCTACTTCAACGATGGTTACAAGATCAAACTCTTTGAAATTTAAAAATTACATTGTTTAATCTCTAATAAATAAAGAAAAAAGTCCGTAAAATGGCCGCCATTATAACTGATCAAATTAGAATATTAAATGCTGGTAATTTTATTGCTGGTGTTTCTAATGCTAGCAATTCATATTATTCTTTTATTGGATTGACTAATCCTGAAGATTACCAGGAAGATTGGGATAGTGATCCTCCTTCACCAAAAGATAATTTTGATCAGGAAAATGACTATTGGGATACAATGGTTGCATTGAAAAAAATTAATACTTCCGATGCAAGACAAGTTGTACCAAAAAGAACTTGGTCTTCAGGAACATCTTATGATATGTATCGTCATGATTATAGTAGATCAAATACTGCTGTAGTCTCTGGTTCAACATCTTTATATTTGTCAAATTATTTTGTCATTAATAGTGATTTTAGAGTTTATATTTGTCTTCAAAATGGAATAGATCCAGATAATTCATCAGGAAGACCATCTCTTGATGAACCAACTTTTACTGATTTAGAACCACGGTCAGCAGGGACTAGTGGTGATGGATATATTTGGAAATATCTATATACTATCAAACCAAGTGATGTTGCAAAATTTGAGTCCACTGATTATATGCCAGTTCCAACTGATTGGCAGACATCAACAGATAATGCACCTGTTAGAGATAATTCTGTTGATGGATCTATTAAAATTGCAACTATTGTTAATAGAGGTGTCGGTCTTGGTACAGCAAATTCTACTTATACTTCTGTTCCCATCAGAGGTGATGGTTCCAATGCAGAGTGTACAATAACTATTGATGGTAATCAACAAGTTAGTTCTATAACTATTTCAAATCAAGGATCTGGTTATACTTATGGTAATGTTGATATTGTAGCTGGTGGAGTTCCGACTGGCACAACAAGACCTGAATTTAATGTTATTATTTCGCCACAAGGTGGCCATGGTGCGGATATCTATAGGGAATTGGGAGCATATAATGTTCTCATGTATTCTAGAATTGAAAATGATAATAATAATCCAGATTTCATAACTGGAAATCAAATCGCAAGAGTTGGAGTAGTAGAAAATCCACAACAATTTGGATCATCAAGTTTATTGTCTGCAGATAAAGTAAGTGCTCTTGGAGCACTTAAATTAGTCGGAGCAGGATATAGTACTGCTACATTTGCTGCAGACTCTTATTTTACTCAAACAGTATCTACAGGTACAACATCTGTTGGTAGAGTTGTAAGTTATGATCAAAATACTGGTGTTATTAAGTATTGGCAAGATCGTTCTCTTGTAGGATTTAGTACTATAGGTATAGCACAAACTCAACCTCAATATGGATTTAGCCTTAACGAATTTACATCATCTCCCGGCACTGGAGGGTCACTGACAATAATACCGTCATCAGGTGTCAATCTTACAATTGATGACTCCTTTACCGGTATATCTACGGTAATAAATAATCGTACATACTATCTTGGTCAAACCTTTACAAATGGTGTTGCCAATCCAGAAGTTAAGAAACACTCTGGAAATATAATTTACGTTGATAATAGACCATCTATAACAAGATCGTCAAATCAAAAGGAAGACATAAAAGTTATTTTGCAGTTCTAAAGAATTATGCCACAACAAACGAACCTCAATGTAGCTCCCTACTTTGATGATTTTGATTCTACAAATGATTATCATAAGGTATTATTTAAACCTGGATATCCAGTTCAGGCAAGAGAGTTAACCTCTCTTCAATCCATATTACAAAATCAAATTGAAAGATTTGGACAACACTTCTTTAAAGAAGGTGCTAAAGTAATCCCAGGAAATATTGGGTATAATAGAATATATTATTGTATTCAATTAAATAATTCATTCCAAGGTGTTCCTGTATCTGCTTATGTGGATCAGTTAGTTGGTACAAAAATAACTGGACAAAGATCAGGAGTAACTGCCTTTGTTGATAGTATTCTTCTTCCAGAAGATTCTGAAAATGGAAATTTAACTCTTTATATTAACTATCTTTCTTCTAATACAGGAAATAACTCATCTCAAACTTTTTTTGATGGTGAGCAAATTTCATCTAATGAAATAATAACATCTGGACTTCTTGGAAATACTACTATTTCTGCTGGATCACCTTTTGCATCAACAATAGAAAATAATGCACCTGAAATAGGATCTGCATTTCAAATTGATGAAGGAGTATATTTTATAAGGGGAAATTTTGTTAATGTATCTAAAGAGACTTTAATTCTTGATCAGTATTCAAATAATCCTAATTACAGAATTGGATTATTTGTAGACGAAGAGATTATAAATTCCGATCTTGACGAGACTCTTAACGACAACTCTCAAGGATTTAATAATTATGCTGCACCAGGTGCGGATAGACTTAGAGTTAGTGTAAGTTTATTTAAAAAGTCACTTGATGATTTTAATGATGATAATTTTATTTTACTTGCAACGGTAATTAATGGTGTACTTCAAGATGAAATTAGACCATCTATTTTTGGAGGTGGTGTCGGATTTAATGATTTAGAAGATACTCTTGCAAGAAGAACCTTTGATGAGTCTGGTAATTATTATGTAAAAGCTTTTGATGTTAGTTCCGTAGAATCGTTAAATGACAATCTTGGCAATGGTGGAATTTTTAATGTAGGTCAATTTTCTCCTGGTGGAGTAACTGTTTCTGACGATCTTGCATTATATAAAATTTCTCCTGGAAAAGCTTATATTAAAGGATATGAAATCCAAACCACTAATACTTCTTATCTTGATGTAAATAAACCAAGAACAACAAGAACGATCAAAGATCAAAATATAATTTATAGCACTGGACCAACACTAAAACTCAATAGAGTTCATAGAGCACCAACAGTAGGAATTGGAAATACTTATTTTGTAAGTTTACGTGATCAAAGAGTTGGAAGTAGTTCAGAAACTCTTCCTGGAAATGAAGTTGGAGTTGCAAGAATATATGATTTCAAATTAGAGTCTGGATCTTATAGTACATCTAATGCAAACGAGAATGAGTGGAACCTTGCTCTCTATGATGTTCAAACAATTACAGATATTGCATTAAACCAATCACATACATTATCAATTCCTACATTTGTTAAAGGTGATAATAGTGGAGCTACAGGTTTTTTAAGACATTCAGTTTCTGCAGGAACAGCAATTACTGTTTATGAAACAAGTGGAAGTTTTATACCAAATGAAAAATTAACATTTAATGGAATTGCTGACGGTAGGATTGCCATAGCTATTACTGAGCATGGTATTTCTGATGTTAAATCCGTATATGGAACAAATAATGGGACAGTAGGAGTTAACACTTTTAGTGCGGATGTAATTCAATCTAACAAATTTATTGTTGGAATTGCTACAGTAAGTCCACTTTCTGGTGGAATTAGCACTATTAAGAGTGTTAATGAATCTTTCCCAGGAACTCTTGTCAAAGAAAATGATCTAATTCAATATAGTGATACAACTGCTGGATTAGATGGAGATCCAATTATTGCTAGAGTTACTAATGTAGGAACATCTGATATTTCTGTAGAGGGTGTTGCTGCTGTTACAGGAATTTCTAGTGGATTCTTGCCATCATCAACATTGAGCATAACAGATTTAAAAGTTCTTACCACTCAATTAGCAACATCTTCTGACAATTCTCTGTTTACTCCTTTACCCAAAGTAAATGTTTCAAATGTAGATCTTGCAGAAGCTTCTTTAGTCATTAGAAAAACTTTTATTGTAAATATTGCAAGTAATGAGTTGTCTGCCCAAGTTGAAGCAGATACAAACGAATCATTCTTGCCTTTTGATGAAGAAAGATATCTTTTGATCCGATCGGATGGATCTACAGAAGCATTGAGTGGTGATAAATTTACTATTTCTACTAATGGAGACACCTTACAAATTCGTAGTCTTGGAAGCAATGATACTGGAGCAACTTTAATTGCAACTCTTCGTAAAGTAAAACCAAAGGCAAAAGAAAAAATTAAAAATAGAGTTAATTCTATTGTCGTAAATAAGTCAAAACTTACTGGTTCTGGAATTGGTGGAACAACTTTAAATAATGGATTGACTTATGGAAATTATCCTTTTGGTGTGAGAGTTGAAGATGAAATAATTTCATTAAATACTCCGGATATTATTGAAATTCATGGAGTTTTTGAATCAGCAGATACTTCTTCTCCATCTTGCCCTCAGGTTCTTTTGCAATCAATTAGTACAAATTCCACTACAACATCGGAATTATTGATTGGAGAAAAATTTGTTGGACAAACAAGTGGTGCTGTTGGTATAATCGCAGAAAAATTAAATGATTCAAGAATTTCTTTTCTTTATCGAAATGAAATTTCTTTAGTAGAGGGAGAAACTATAGAGTTTGAAGAATCAAATTCTAGTGCATTGGTATCATCTCTATCTACTCCTAGTTTTAATATTTCTTCCAATTATACATTTAAAACAGGACAAGAAATTACTTTTTATGATCACGGAACAATTAAGAGAAAGAGTGATTCTTCATCTCCATTAAAACAAATCAAAATTTATTTTGCAAGTGCATCATACTCAAATACAGATGATGGAGACATAACAACTGTCAACTCATATAGACAGTTTGATTATGCAAATGAAATTAAAAATGTTAATATTTTTAGAAATTCTGATATTATTGACATTAGACCTAGAGTTTCTAATTATGAAGTGACCGAAAATTCAAGATCACCACTTGAATTTTTTGGAAGAGCATTCAATGGATCTGGACAATCTGCAGCAAATCCGTTAGCTTCTGATGAAACTATCCTAACTGATATTTCTTATTATCAAGGAAGAATTGATAGAGTATTTTTATCAAAAAATGGAAAATTCCAAGTTGTTTATGGAACTCCATCAGATAATCCTCAGAGACCAGATCCAGTTGATGATGCACTTGAAATTTGCAGAGTAGAACTTCCAGCATATCTTTATAATGTAAAGGATGCAAAACTTTCATTCTTACAGCATAAAAGATTTAGAATGAAAGATATTAAAGAACTTGAAAGTAGAATCAAGAGTCTTGAATATTACACAACTCTTTCTCTTCTTGAAAAAGAAACCGCTAATCTCTTTATTACGGATAGTGATGGTTTAAATAGATTCAAGTCTGGATTTTTTGTAGATAACTTTAATGACTTCTTAGTACAAGAAGATACTTTTAAACTCAATAATTCTATTGATAGAAAATATAATGAATTAAGACCAAGACATTATACTAATTCTGTTGACATGATTTTTGGTCCGGTCATAGATACAGATCCAACTGCTGATTTAAATTTCTCTACAGTAGAGGGAACTAATATTAGAAAGCAAAGTGATATTGTAACACTTGACTATGCTGAAGTTGAATATATTAAGCAAAGTTTTGGTACAAGAACTGAAAGTGTTACTCCTTTCTTGATTAGTTTTTGGAGTGGAACACTAGAATTGACTCCAGCAAGTGACAACTGGGTTGACACTGCAAGACTTGAAGCAAAAATTATTGAAACAGAAGGCAACTACGCAGAAACCTTCAGCAACATGGTAGAAAATGGAACTATCGATCCTCAAACAGGATTTGGTCCAATATTGTGGAATTCATGGGAAACTAATTGGGTTGGTATTGACGTTGTTGAATCAACTAGAACAAGAGTGATTCAAAATACTCCTAACACTATTATCCAGGGATCTGGAAATGCTATAAGATGGTCAACTAGAGTTGTTAGTGATAATATTGTTCAAGAAGATCTCCAAACATCAATACAATTCGGAACTAATGATAGAACTGGAACTAGAACTATTGTAACAGAACAGTTTGATCGTGAATCAGTAGGTGATAGGGTTGTAAGTAGAGATCTCATTCCATTCATGAGATCTAGAAATATTGAATTTGTTGCTAAAAAAGTAAAACCACTTACTAGATTATATGCATTTTTTGATGGAGTAGATGTTTCCAGATATTGTGTTCCAAAATTGCTTGAAATTACAATGGAATCTGGAGTTTTTGAAATTGGAGAAACAGTAATTTCAAGCAATTCTGTTGTTGGGGATATTGGGTCAAATGTTCCTCCATCTTCTCCATTCGTTCAATTTAGAGTTGCACAATCCAATCATAAAGAAGGTCCATATGATTCTGCAACAAAAACGTTCCGTAAAAATCCATACAATTCTCAAGATTTATCTGGTACATATTCATCAACATCGACTATTTTAAATGTAGACACATTTTCACTTTCCAATGAAGCACAAGGTCAATATTATGGTTGGGTTAGAGAAGGAATAACTCTTCGCGGACAAACAAGTGGTGCAATTGCAAAAGTTGCAAATGTAAGACTTATTTCTGATATATCAGCTGCTTTAATTGGTAGTTTCTATATTCCAGATCCAAATAATATAAGTTTCCCCAAATTTGAAACTGGAAGTAAAGTATTTACTTTAACTGATGATATTGATAATAATCAGGATCAGTCTGTTACTATTGCAGAAGAAGGATTTGCTTCTACAGGAACTTTAGAAACAGTTCAAGAAAATATTATTTCTGTTAGAAATGCAAGAGTTGAAAATCAAGAACAATTCCAAAGTGAAGATACCACTAGAAATCTTGGAACAGAAATTATTAACAGCACAGTTATTGGTCAAAGAACAAGAAGTCAACGAGTTGGAACTAGATTTTTCAATCCACCACCACCTCCACCAAGATGGGGTGGTGGACGAGATCCTTTATCACAATCATTTATAATTGAAGATACTACAGGAGTGTTCTTAACTAGTTGTGATGTTTTCTTCAGATCAAAAGATGATATGGATATTCCAGTTATCATCCAAATTAGAACTATTGTAAATGGACTTCCATCAACCAGAGTTCTTCCATTCTCCGAAGTTGTTTTAGATCCAGATGATATTCAAACTTCTTCTGATGGATCTGTTGCAACTAATATTCAGTTTAAGGCTCCCGTTTATGTTGAAGGTCTAACTGAGTATGCAGTAACTCTATTATCAAACTCCACTAAGTATAGTGTTTATATCTCAAGGGTTGGTGAAAATGATCTTATAACTGATGCATTTATCTCAAATCAACCATATCTTGGATCACTATTCAAATCTCAAAACGGAACTACATGGGAGCCAAGTCAGTGGGAAGATCTTAAGTTTACTCTTTATAGAGCAGATTTCCTTGAAAATGGATCTGTAGAATTCTACAGTCCAGAACTTACGAGAGGGAACAATCAAATTCCAAAACTCGTTCCAGATTCAATTATCATGAACTCTAGACAAATTAGAGTTGGTCTTGGAACCACAGTGGCAGATTCTTATGAAATTGGAAACACATTTTCACAGCAAGGAACAAATGCAACCGGAGATCTTGTAGGAGTAGCCGGATCTGCAGTGGGCAATCTTTCCATTAGCAATGCTGGTCTCGGATATACTCCTGCAGATGGAAGTCAAACCTTCTCCGGAGTAAATCTAATTACCCTTACTGGCAATGGTAGAGGTGCAACAGCAGACATTAGTATTGTGAATGGAAGTATTGTTGCTGGTGGAGCAACAATTGCAAATAATGGAGGATCTGGATATCAGGTCGGTGACGTTCTTGGTATTAGCACTATTGGAATCGCATCAGTTGGTACTAATGCAAGATTAACCATTGCTGGAATTGGAATTACAAATGAACTAGTATTTAATAATGTTCAAGGAGAATTTGTTGTTGGTGCAGCAAAAACACTAATGTATGTTAACAGTTCAGGAATTACCACAGAACTCAATTCTTCTGGTAGTGTTGGACTCGGAACTGGTGGAGATGTTCAAATATCTACCATCAACATTGATAATGATGGAACGCACTTTACAGTCAATCATCAGAATCATGGAATGTATTTTGCAGATAATATAGTTAAAATTTCCGGAGTCCTTCCGGACGTTCGACCAACTAAATTAACTGCTGAACTTCTTTCTGGTTCTACTGGATCAATAGCAGTTGGTGGAGCAACAACATTCTCAAGTTTTGAGGGAGTTGGAGTTGGAACCACCAATGTTGGATATCTTCTAATTGGTGAAGAAATCATTCAGTATACAAATGTTTCTGGAAACACAATTGGTGGTAATATCGTTAGAGGAACTGATTCAAGAACTTATCCTGTTGGAACCCCAGTATTTAAATATGAAAACTCGGGTATTAATCTCCAAAGAATTAATACATCTCACAACTTAAATAATGTAACACAGACAAATCCATTTACATTTGATTCATACAAAGTTAAAGTTGACATGAGTGCAACTACAGGAACTGATAGAAGCACTGATATTGGGCATCCAAAACTTTATATTGGAAGCACAAAATCAACTGGTGGAAGAAATATAAGGGCTACTCAAAATATGCCATTTGAAGTTATTACCCCACAAGTTCAAAATCTCACTGTTACTGGTACAAACATTACTGCTCAAGTAAGAACAACTACCAGTAAGAGTTTTAGTGGCAATGAAATCCCATTTGTTGATTCTGGATTTGAAGACATCACGATTAATCAAAAAAATTATTTTGATACTCCAAGGATGATTGCATCTAAAGTAAATGAAGATTTGAAATTGAATAATATTACTGGTAATAAATCAATGCAAATGAGTCTTGCATTGAACACTACTGATAGTAGATTAAGTCCTGTTATCGACTCTCAAAGAGTAAATGCAATTGTAACTTCAAATAGAGTTAACAATATTATTACAAATTTTGCAACTGATTCTAGAGTTAGCACCATTACCTCAGATCCTACAGCATGTCAATACATATCAAAAGAGATTGTTATTGAAAATTCTGCATCATCAATTAAAGTTATACTATCTGCACACATTGGTGATGATGCTGATATCAGAGCATTTTATGCGGTAAATAATAAAATTGGACTTGATCCAATATTCACCCCATTCCCCGGATATTCAAACTTGAATTCTAGAGGTCAAGTAATTGCCTCAGAAAATAATAATGGAGAATCTGATTCTTTTATTACAAAGTCAATTGCTCGTTCATTTGATAGTGAAAAACTTGATTATAGAGAATATACATTTACAGTTGATCAACTTCCGTCATTCAAAACATATAGGATAAAAATCTCACTGTTATCTAAGAGTCAGTCTTTTGTTCCTAGAATTAAAGACCTAAGGGTAATTGCTTTAGCATAATGAATTTTTACGAATTAGACGGTCATAAGGATCTCGCAAGAGATCCTTCTACAAATGCAGTGTTGAATGTGAACACTCTCGAATATCAACAGTATCTTGCTAGACGTGAAGTCAAATCTGAAAAGAATGATAAGATACAAAACATTGAAGATGATTTTGCTAATATGAAGAGTGAATTAAACGAAATTAAATCTCTATTAAAGGAGTTATTACATGGATCCAGATAGTATCGAACTAATCAACTTATCAAAACAATTTGCATACACTAAAGTAGCATCCGAGATAGATAGTTGTAATGATCGTGATGAATTAAAGAATATTGCAAAATCTTTTTGCAAATTATATTATAAGCAACAAGAAACAATGAAACTAATAGGAATAGTAGATGGCGTCTAGTACAATTACTTTCGATCCAAATTCTGGAGTTCCTTATGGCGCAAATTTGACCATTTATGGTGGAACAGATTTCACTCAAACATTTAATATTAAGAGTACTTCAAATAGTGCTTTCAATCTTACCAGTTACTCTGGATCAGGAAAGTTATCCAAATCTATTGGTATTGGCGCATCAACTGGTACTGATAATTATACTGCCTTTACAGTTGGCATAACAAGTTCTTTAGGCGGTGTATTGCAAGTTTCCCTAACGGATACTCAAACTAAGGCATTGGATCAAGGTAGATATATGTATGATGTTTTGGTTACTATAGGATCATCAACATATCCTTTAGTAAATGGTAATGTTTATGTATATAATACCATCACGCAAAGAACATAAATACCCATAGGAAACTAGAGAATAAATGGCTCAACCAGCAAGTAGAACAGATCTAGTTAATTACTGTAAGAGGCAGCTAGGTGCTCCTGTATTGGAGATAAA
>Ga0181419_1000679_pt1 | contig 11901 bp, 10 predicted proteins | sample 42SPOviralmetaG_FD_130144 | JGI IMG/M metagenome (GOLD analysis project Ga0181419, IMG submission 130144) | Marine viral communities from the oligotrophic San Pedro Time Series (SPOT) site, San Pedro Channel, CA, USA - 42 SPOT_SRF_2013-04-24 | ecosystem: Environmental > Aquatic > Marine > Strait...
AGATAGCTTCAATAAAAGATGGGGATGGTGGCAAACACTAGATAACTTAACTAATAGTAGAATAGACAAATGGGATATAGTTTTAGAATGGAATGTAATAAAAGCCTTAAACATAGTAGCTTACTATAGTGATAAACAAAAAGTACATATGCAAATACATAAAGACCAAATGCAAAAAATGAAACGTAGATAATGAGTGATCAGTTAGACATATTCAGCTTTGATGTTAATCAACTAGAAGAGGTTAAAATAGATAACCCTAGTACACTAGCTGAGGTGTTTAATAATATTGCTGCGGATATGGTTTTCTGCTTAAAGCAATCAGTACAAAAAGAAAAGCTAACTTATAAAGGTGGTCTATTAGAGTCAATTAAAATGCCTGTTAAGATGTTCGGTTTTAGAATGACAGCTACTTTGTTTTTAGCTGACTATTACGACTATCTTAATAAAGGTGTAAGAGGTATCGGAGGTAAGAAAAAAACTAAAAACGAATACTGGGAAATTAAAGCTCCAGACAGTCCTTACAAATTTAAAAAAGGACCTAGTGTTAATCATATTAGACAATGGGCTAAAAGTAAAGACTTAAATGAATACGCTGTAAGAACGTCAATAGCTCATAAAGGAATTAGACCTAGATACTTTTTCGACAATTGTATGAAAGAGACTTTTTACGGTGAGACATTTAACAGATTTAAAACAGACATAAGAGTAGTGTCTGGGGAAAGAGTAGCAAAAGGATTAAAAGAAATATTACAAAAATGAGTTTAGAAGTAAAACATTATCCAGAGGACTATAGAACAGTATATAATCCTATTGAAGTAGTTGTATTAGAAACCTCATCAATTACTAGAAATTATGAAGGTTTTTCTTATTTAATAGATGTTTATAACGGTAGTGTTTCAACTGCTAATTTAATAGGTAGGTTAAAAGTCCCACCTACAGGAATAGGAGGCTTTGGTAGGTTTGATGTTTCGGGAATTACAGAAAGTTATTTGAGTAGTTATTTAGGTGAGATTAACGGAAGTAATTTAGACTCTGCTATAGCTACTACTGATACGGATGTAAATATTGTTTTAAGGTATGGCTGGCAGCATTATAATAATGGTACTTATACTATTAGTATGAATCAAACAGTAACTATGCCAGATACTACTACTGTAAGTGAAACTACCTTAATTACTTTTAACGGTAGTCTTCCAAACTATAGAAGAGACCTAGTTAATTTTTATGACTGGCAAGACAGAGGTTATTACCAAAAATATATACCTACTACTATTACTGGTTTTATTAGTCCTAAAAAATTTCTAACGAATTCCCCAAATTATGTAGTAATACCTTCAGACCCTAGAGATATTGGTTTTAGTGATAAAAGCCAAAAAATAAAAATTACAGACGAAGGATATATATACGCTTTTTATAGTACTGACATTAATTATGTTACTTATAGTGTTAAGTTAAATAATGGTAACACTTTTAATAGAACTTTTAATATTAGTACTATTGCAGCTGGAACTAATATTATAGCTATACCTTCAGGACCAGCTACTATAAATGCTATAGACTCTAGTTTACTTACTGGTAGTATTACACAGCCTGTTATAAGTAGTGATGTTGTTAACTATGGAGTTAGACTAGATAACGATAACGCATCTCCGAACGAAAAATCTACTACTGAATTATTTAGCTTTAAAATAGATACTGACTGTAGATATGAAACTAGAAGACTAGAATTTTTAAATAGTCTAGGAGGCTTTGATTATTATAACTTTACTAAGGTGTCTAGACATAGTGAACAAATAGACAGGAAATTCTTAAAAGCTAATCCTAATAACTTAAACACTTCGACAGGTGTTATAGATTACTCTATAAGCAATAGAGAAAAAATACAGTATTATACTAAGTCAACTAGTAAAATGAAATTAAATTCAGACTGGGTAGATGTCGATACCTTTAACTGGCTACTAGAACTTATAGAAAGTCCAGAGGTTTATTTATTAGATGAGTATACAACTCCTACGGGAACTACTGAAGTAAGACGAATTCCAATTAAAAATATAGAGGGTAATTGGGAAGAGAAAGTAAGTAGTACAGATAATATATTTAATTTAAGTATAGACCTAGAGCTAAGTATGGATAACTACAGACAAAGATTTTAAAATGGATAATAGACAAACAAACCTAGAGGACTTAATTAAGAAAATGGAAAAATTACCAGTTCCAGAAAGAACCTGTAATATTGATGACGAAAATTGCGAAAGCTGTAGCGGATAATGTTAAAAGAGGAATTATATATAAATGGCGAAAGTGTAGAGTTGATAGGGTCTTTAAATCCTAACTTAACTTTTAATATTGCTGACATAGCAAAGCCAGACACTAGGAAAGCGGACTTTTCTAAGACTATAGAACTACCAGCTAGTAAGAAAATAAATAAAATATTTGAACATATATTTGATTTAAATACTGACCTACAAACTTTTAACCCTAACTTAAAGACTAATGTAACTTATTTAGTTAATGGTGAGGTTCAAATAGATGGCTACTTACAAATAAAATCCATTAAAAACAAAGATGGTGAAATTATATACAACTGTATTATAATAGGTAGAATAGGTAACTTTATTGCTGACCTACAAAATAATGAATTAACAGACTTAGACCTAAGTTCTTTAGATCACACTTACACTAAAGCTAATCAGTCTGCTACTTGGAATTTACCTTTAACTACTGACTACGTTTACCCTATGATTAACTATGGTTATATACTAGAGCCTGGTACTGAAAATTGGACTGTCCCTAGTCTATATCCAGCTATAAAAGCTAAGAAGTATATAGATGCTATTTTCGATAGTGCTGGCTATACTTACACTAGTAGCTTTTTTAGTAGTACTTTATTTAATACTTTAATAATTCCTTTTAACAATAAAGAATTTAATCTAGATGACACTGCTATTCAAAATAGAATTATAGAGGTAAACACCCCACAAGAAACTGTAGGCTCTAATGCTTTTGTGACTCCATTACAAACAACCTCAACTAGTGCTTATGACGCTAATTTCATAAAGTACACTAATGAAGTTAGGGACACTGGAAACGTATATAACAACAGTACTGGTATATTAGAAATACAAGCGGGAAAAGCTGGCTACTATAATCTTAGTACTATGCTACAATTACAGGGAGTCTTTACTAGTCCTAGTGCTGCTCTAGGTAGTGGTGCTAGTTATGTTAGTAATGGATTTATTGAGGGTCATATACAGGTAAGAAGATATAGCTCTGCTAATGCTTTTATAGAACATTTAGACACTCTTAGCTATGGAATTAGTCCAGACACTGCTTTCCCAGCAAATACTGCACCGGCTACAGTTACTAACGCTGCTAATCCAACTGGAGCAGTTAGCTCTAATAGTACTGACTTACTACATACCTTTGGAATTATCAATATAAACGGAGTTGGTTACATTAATATTTTTGACGCTAATGCTTCTTTAGGAATAAACCCAAATAGTAACTCTGTTAGAAACCAATTTACTATTAATGTAGATAATGTATATTTAAATGAAGGTGAGAAAGTAAGGATTGTTTTACAGTATGCAGTTAGACAGCGTTATGGTATTCCGTTAGTTCCTGGATTTTGGCATACTACAAACGCTCCAGACGTTGCAGTAGCTGGAGGAAGTTATCAATTAAATTTATTAAGTGGGTACTTAAAGACTGAGTATTTAAATAGAGAGATTACAGAGGGTAGTTTAGTTTCTATGAATTCTACTATTCCTAGAAAAGTAAAGCAAAAAGATTTTATTATGTCTCTAGTTAAGATGTTTAATCTATATATACAACCAGACCCAAACAATGAGAAAAATTTATTAATAGAACCTAGAGACGATTTTTATAGTAATAATATAGTAGACTGGTCTAATAAGCTAGATATTTCTAGAGAGGTAGAGTCTAAGCCAATGGGAGCTTTAAACTATAAAGAATATTTATTTACTTACAAACAAGATAAAGACTATTATAATAAATTATATTTTGACACTTGGGAAGAGGTTTACGGACAAGATGATTTTAGACTAGTAAATGAATTTGTTACTAATGAATATAAGACATCTGTAATATTTTCACCTACTCCCTCAGTAGGGCAAAATTGGTATGATAGGGTACTCCCTACTATAATTAAGTTTGATGATAATAACGGAGTACAAAAAATAGAAAGCAATATAAGGATTCTACAGTGGGGAGGTATGAAAGCGACAGGACAACAGTGGGTGCATAGAGACGCTGACAATAATACTACTAGCTACTCTACCTATCCTTATGCTGGTATGTTTGACGACCCTTATACTCCTAACAATATACTAGACTTTGGTTTAGGTAATGAAATATATTATTCTAATGTATTTGATAAGGTTATAACTTTCTCTAATAATACACTAGTAAATAAATACTATTCTAAATTTTTACAGGAAATAACAGACAATAACAGTAAAATAGTAACTGGTTATTTTTATTTAAGTCCTAGCGACATTAAACAACTATCTTTTAAAGACCAATATTATTTTAAAAATCAATATTTCAGACTAAATAAAATAGAGAATTATAACCCTAGTAACCCTATTACTAAATGTGAATTTTTAAAGATTAAACTGTCTAATACTTTTAATGCTACTACTAGGTCTAGCTTTGGTGGTGGTGGTGCTATAGGCACTAGAGACACTGTTCCTAAGTTTTCTATAGGTCAAAGTAACTTAATAAATAATAACGCTGTAAGTAACTTAAATCAAAAGGTAATAGGTTCTAATAATTACATAAGTCCAAACGCTAGAGGGGTTAGTGTAATGGGGGATAATAATAAAGTATTTTCTAATACTAGAAACATACAGATAAACGGTTCTAATAACATAGTAGAGTCTGGGTTAAGTAATGTACAGTTAATTAATAGTAATGACCAAACAGTAACTAACTCAAATACTACTTATGTAAATAATACTATTACTGGACCAGGAGCTAGTAAGACTATTACAGTAGATGAGAAAGCAGACCCAAATATTCAGGTTTATTTTTGTGACTCTACAGCTGCGGATATAGATATAATTTTTCCTATAGCTAGTAGTATAGTAATCGGTAAAACTTGGACTTTTAAAAAGGTTAACTCATCTAACCAGGTTACTTTAACGGCTAGCTCTATAAGTACTACAATAGACGGAGCTAGTACCTATACACTAAACGCTCATTATAAGTATGTCACTATTCAATGGGATGGAAACGAATTTTTAATAACATCAAATAATTAAAACAAATGGCTGAAAAAATAGCTTTAGAATTAGACATTAACGCAAAAGGAGCTACTACTTCTTTAGGTCAATTAGAACAAGAAGCCGAAAGACTAAACGAAGAGTTAAGGAAAGTTCCTTTAGGCTCACAGGCTTTTAAAGACTTAAAGTCTGAGTTAGTAGGTGTTAACAAAGAAATTAAAAACACCGAGCTATCTATGGAGGCTTTAGATAATGAGCAAGTCGCTAGTGAGTTAGGTAGTGTAGCTGGTGCTGTTGGTGATGTCTCAGCTGCTTTTATTTTACTAGGTGGCTCTGGTGGTCCTATAGAAGAGACTGTACAAAATATAGAAAAGGCTATAGGAGTATCTATGGCTTTTAAAGGTGCTATAGAGGGTACTCAATCAGCTATGAAGTTATTTAACAACGTAGTTAAGAATTCTACTGCTTTTCAGAAAGCTAATAACGCTACTACTATAATAGCTAGCGGTGTAATGAAATTATTTACAGGCTCAGTAAATACTACCTCTACAGCTTTTAAAGGATTAAGAACCGCAATAGCTGCCACTGGTATAGGTTTACTAGTAGTAGGTGTAGCTGCTTTGATAGCTAACTTTGATAAGTTAAAAAATGCTATTAGTGGGGTGTCTAGTGCATCTAAAGACTTAGTAGAGTCAACTAAATTAACTAACAAACTAAATGAGAAAAATTTAGAGACTTTAAATAATCAAACTAATATTTTAAAACAACAGGGATTTACAGAGCGTCAAATTATTAAAATGAAGCTAGATGCTCAAAAGCAGATAGTAGACGGTTTAATAGCTGAAATAGAAGCTCAAAAGTTAGTTAATGAAGAGAAAGTACAGGGGTCTATTAGAAACCAAAACATCCTTAAAAAGACTGTAGAATTTCTATTAATAGTACCTAGAACCCTTTTAAAATTAAATGAGTTTGCAGCTGAGAGCTTTTTAAAATTAATTAATAAAGTAACTCAAAGTTCAGTAGGTAGAAAACTTTTTGGATTTGAGCCTATAAATATAGACTTAGGATTAACTGAAAGAGCAGACGAATTACTAGACAGAGCTACTAGATTTATCTTTGACCCAGAGGCTACAGAGTTAGAAGGTCAAAAAGAATTAGAAGTATTACAAGATAATTTACTAAAACAGAGAGACGCTTTAGCTGGTCACCATTTAGCTATATTAGATATAGATAGGAAATTTGAGCAAGATAGACAAAAGTTATTAGATGAAAACGCTTTAGAAAAAATTGAAATTAGAACCAATAAAATAATAGCTCTAGATAATGAAGTTCTTAAAAATAGAGAAAATAATATTATACGCTCAGCTGAATTAGCATCTGCAGAAATTAGCATCGAGAGAAATAAAAACGAACAAATAAAAGCACAAAGAGAGGCACTAGAAGCTGCCACTTTAGAAATAGCCTCTAACACTATAAGTACATTAATTGCTTTAAATGAAGGTTTTACTGTTAATGAGTTAGATTTAAGCGAACAAAAAAAGATAGCTAAAGAGAATGAAGATACAGAAGAGTTAAAAAGGTTAATAGCTCTAGAACAGGCTAACGAAATTATTAGAAAAAAATCTTTTGAAAGAAATAAAAAATTACAAATAGCGCAAGCCTTAATACAAACCTATCAAGGGGTTAACGCTATTTTTGCTAGTGCCGCAGCTAATCCTAAAACTATACTATTTCCAGCACAACCTTTTATAGCGGCTGGTTTGGCTTTAGCCTCTGGTCTAGCTAATGTTGCTAATATAAGAAAACAAAAGTTTCAAAGTAGTAGCCAAACAGCTGGAGGGGGTATTAGTCTACCTAGTACTTTAAACGGTGGAGGTGGTGACGCTCCAGTAATTGGACCAGCTAACACTAGTACACTAATTGACCAACAACCTCAAAGAGTATTTGTAACTGAGACAGATATAACAAACACTCAAAACAATGTAGCTGTAATAGAGGGGCAATCAACATTTGGAGGAAATTAAAAAATAAATAATATGAAAAATACAGAACTATTAGAATTAATTATAGATGAGGAAGACGAGTCTGGAGTGTCACAAATAGCACTAGTAGATTCACCCGCCATAGAGTCAGAGTGGCTAGCATTTAAGAAACATCAATTTGAAGAGACTTTTAACGATTACCCAGAGTCAGCATCTAACAACGCAAAGAAAGCCATAGAATATAAAGAAGAGAATAACATAGAGTGCGGTACTAGAGTAGGATGGACTAGAGCTAGACAATTAGCTAACAAAGAAAAAATAAGCTGGGAGACTATAGGTAGAATGGCTAGTTTTAAAAGACACCAACAAAATAAAGACGTTCCTTATAGTGAGGGCTGCGGAGGTATTATGTGGGATGCCTGGGGAGGTGCTAGCGGTATTAACTGGGCTATTGATAAAATGAAAACTAAAGACAAATATAGACAGGAGTTTAAAATAGAAGACGAAGAGAAAAGAATAGTAAGTGGTTACTTTATGAAAGCAGACTTACCTATTATTAGACTAAATGACGAAAACGAAAAATACTATGTAGTCTTTAGAAGAGATACTATAGAGAAGATCGTAAACAAATTCTTTAAGAATGGTCTTAATGCTAACGTAAATCTAATGCACGATAACAACCTACAGGCTAAAGGTGTTTATGTAATAGAGTCATTAATAATAGATTCTAAGAGAGGTATTAAAGCACCTAAAGGATTTGAAGACGCTCCAGACGGTAGTTGGTGGGGTTCTATGAGAGTCGAAAATGATGAGGTTTGGGCTATGGTTAAAGATGGTAGCTTTAAAGGATTCAGTGTAGAGGGTATGTTTGGACAGGCTAAGACTATTAAATATCCAGTAACTTTAATAAATAAAATAAGAGAAGTAGTAAAGAAGTATAAACAAAAGAAAAAAAATAATTTTGTTAGTATGGTAGTAGACAAAGACTTCGCTATAATAGATGACAGACTAGCTTACTCTTCTAAAGAGATGGCTTTAAAAGCTGCTAATGACTTAGGTGTAGAGGGTATTCACGAACACGAATACAATGACAAAATTTGGTTTATGGTAGGGGAAACACACGAGGCTAATATGTACAAAAAATGTCCTCCAGGATATACTAAAAAAAATGGTAAGTGTGTAAAAAGTAAATATTAAAAAAATAGTTAGTATAAAATTGTGATACTATCAATTATTTGTTATATATAATAGTATATAAAAATTTTTCATTATGAGTGAACTTAAAGAATTATTCAACGACATTAAAAGCATATTCAAAAGCGAAGGTATAGAAGTTGAAAACGAATCTAAAGTAAACTCCGAAATTACTGAAAATTTTACCGAAGAAACCTCTGAAGAGACTACTGAAGAAACTATTGAAAAGTTTGAAGACGTAGTACTAGAAGACGGTACTGTAGCACAAATAGAGCCAGATGTTTCTATAGGTGCTGCTGTAGTCGTAGAGGTAGAAGGTGAGCTATTGCCAGCTCCAGACGGTGAACATAAACTTAGCGATGGTAGAACTATTTCTACTGAGGCTGGGGTTATTGTAGCTGTAGAGGAAGCTGAGGAAGAGCCAGTAATAGAAGAGGAAGCTGAAGAGGAAGAAGAAATGTCTACTCCTTTAACTGAAGCTCAAGAAAGAGAAGCTAAAAAAATCATTGAGTCTGTTGTAACTGAAAGAGTATTTTCTATGGAAGCTACTCTGTCAGAGGAAAACAAAGACCTTAAAAAAGAGATTAAAACCCTTAGAGATTCTTTTGCTAAACTTTTAGAATTGACTGAAAAGTTAATCGAAGAGCCTGTTAATAATGCAGTTGTAAAAAGAAAATCAGCGTTCAAAGCGTTGAAAAAAGAAAACAAAAAAGATATAATAACTATCTTAAAAAATAAAAATATAATAAACTAAAAATTAAAAATTATGAGTTTTGATGTAAGTGCGCTTCCAGCGTATACGGAACAAAATGCAATGGACTTAATAGTAAAGTCAGTTGCTGGAGGAAGATTAGCGGAGTACGCTAATATTCAAGACGGTGTGAAAGGACCGACTACAATTAATATACTTTCAACAGACGTTGTATTTCAAGCTGACGGATGTTCTAGGAGTGCTAGTGGTTCTACTACTTTGTCTCAAAGAACTATTACCCCAGGTGCTGTAGCAGTACACGAAGATTTGTGTATGACTGACCTAGCAGCTAAATATACTGCGGTAATGTTAAAGCAAGGATTAACAAATGAGAAAGAAGAGATTCCTTTTGAAGAGATTTATTTTTCTCAAAAAGTTGCAAAAGTTCAAGAGGCTTTAGGTAAAGCATATTGGCAAGGTGACACCACTTCTGGTGCTGCTAATCTAAGTAAGTTTGACGGATTAGATAAGCAAATTTTAGCAGCTGGAACAGCTATCAATGGTAACCCAACTGGGATTACTACAGGTACTGGATATACTTCAGCTAATATTATTAGCATCCTTTTAGGAATGGCTGAATTAACTCCTGAGGCTATTGCTGGAGCAGATGACTTAAAAATGTTTATAGCACCAGCTCAGTTTTTATCTTATCAAAGAGCTTTAGCTGACGGTAACTATTTCCATTATGTATCTGAAGGGCAGACTCAGTCTATGCCTTTAATTGGTTTCCCAAACATTGAAGTAGTTTCTGACCCAGGTCTAACTCAATCAAATAATAATATTTACTTGATGAGAGCTTCAAACGTATTTATCGGTGTTGATTTACCAGACGAAGAGGCTAACGATGTTAGGTCTTGGTATGATGATAATGATAGAATCTATAAGGTGACTATGGCTTTCAGAACAGGTGTTAATGTAGCTTTCCCTGACGAGATTGTTAGATTTGCTTTAGTATAATATTAATGGGGGATTAAGTTCCCCCTTTTAAATAATCGTTGGCTGAAATGCTAACTAATTGAAAATTAAATAGTTATGAGTTGTATATTAGCATCGGGAATGGCTAGAGATTGTAGTGACAGTCTAGGAGGAATAGAAGAGGTTCTTATTTCTGAAAGAGACAATGTTACTGCTTTTACTCAGTCAGGACACGAAATTAGTGCTATTACTCAGGCTGGTGCATCGAGTTTTTTTAAGTATAATCTAAAGAAAGAGTCAGGCTCTGTTACCTCTACAGCAACTGTAGACCAGGCAGCTGGGACTTCTTTTTATGATAATGTTTTAGCGTTTACTATAAATAAGTTAACGGCTACTAAAACTAATGAAATTAAAATGTTGATGTTAGCTAGACTAGCAGTAATAGTAAAAACAAATAATGGTACGTATTTAGCCCTTGGTTTTGACCAGTTCGCTGAAGGTAGTTCTTTGGTAGCACAAACTGGACAGGCTTATGGAGACCCAAATCAATACCAAATCGAGTTAACTGATAAATCTCAGTTGCCTTGTTATGAAGTTCAAGCCTCTGTTGTGGCTGGTTTAACGATTGCATAATCGTTTTTTTGTTGTATGAAAGAGGGGAGTAGTTTCCCCTTTTTTTTTAAATTTGTAATATGTTAAAGAAATCTTATATAGGAAAAACAATCCACACTAAAGGCTTTAAAGTTTTAATATGTGAGGAAAATATAGAGTTATTAAAAAAGTTAGAGATAACTGAAGTATTTACAGAAAAGAAAAAAACAAAGAAAAGTGATAGTACTGACTAAAGGAACTACTAATAATTTTGTTTGTACTTTGTATGAATTGACTACTATTCAGCAAAATGCTGGATATTTATTTGAGTTTGAAAGCGATCAAACTAAAGAAAAATATTACACAGTTTTAACAGATATTAGCACAAATATTTCTAGATATAATGAATTTAACTTAATAGAGAATAAAGTTCAAGACCCTGTTAACGGACAAATTCTTTTAGGAAGTGCTGGGTATTACAATTACAAAGTATATGAGCAGCTGAGTTCTACTAATTTAGACCCTACTAATATAGCAGTAGTAGGAGTAGTAGAGGAGGGAAAAATGAAATTAATAGACACTAGTTACCAACCTAGTTTTACACAACATACAGTTTCACCTACTACTAACGTAGTATATAATCCAGCACAATGAGTATAAAATTAATTCCTATCAATTTTGGCGGTTATGAATTACCAGAGTTTAAAGAGTCTAAAAAAGGTGACTGGTACGAATACGGAATAGATAGACCTTATAAAAATACTTATCCAGATTATCTAACTAAACTATATAACGAGTCTAGTAAACATAATCAAATTATTAATAGTAAGGTTAAGTTTATAGTAGGACAAGGTTTTGTAGTAGATGAGAAACTAACATTTTCAGAAAGAGCTTATGTAGACGGTTTTCTTAGGATGCCTAACGAAGACGAGAACATAGACGAGCTAACGTCTAAACTAGCAAAAGATAAGAAAGTATACGGAGGTTTTAGCTTACAAGTTAGAATGTCTAAGAGTGGCAAAATAGCTGCTATAAATCATATAGACTTTTGTGACATTAGAGCTGGAGTTGATAATGGTTTATTTTATTACACTGATGACTGGTCTTCTAGAAATCCACAAAATAACGAAGACTATAAAATATTACAACAGTTTCCCTACGATGATACTGCTAAGCCAGAGGTAGATTATTTAATTTACTACAAAGAATATAGACCAGA
>Ga0181419_1000681_pt1 | contig 11882 bp, 20 predicted proteins | sample 42SPOviralmetaG_FD_130144 | JGI IMG/M metagenome (GOLD analysis project Ga0181419, IMG submission 130144) | Marine viral communities from the oligotrophic San Pedro Time Series (SPOT) site, San Pedro Channel, CA, USA - 42 SPOT_SRF_2013-04-24 | ecosystem: Environmental > Aquatic > Marine > Strait...
CTCGGTTAATACAATTGCTGTAGTAGTTCCATCCCCAGCTGAGTTAGCAGTCCTACGTGCTGCATCTTTTAGCATTTGAACCGCAAGGTTTTCTACAGGATCATCTAAAAAAATAGAGTTAGCAACAGTTACACCATCTTTTGTAATTGTCATACCTCCGATATGTTCAGGTGATTCTATTAGAACCGTTTTTCCGCGTGGGCCTAACGTACTCTTAACTGCTTTAGAAATTTTTGTAATCCCTTTGATTAATTTATTTCGACCAGGTTGATCGAACTCAAGGTTCTTTGGAATGTAATTGCTCATTATATTAGATTTAATTTAAGCAAATATAGTAAAAATATATTTATACTAAAATAAAAATGCAATGTCGAATGTCGACAAAAGTTCCCCACTTACTCTTTATATATATTTCTATTCTTCTTCTTTTTTTATATATTATTATTCTATTTATTATTGACATTATCGACATTAAAAGAATAAAGAACTAAGAACTAATAAGTTAGCAAAAAAAAATCGACACAATAACTGTCATAAGAATGTCGATAACAAACACGCTTTAAAATACAAAAATAAGTTACTGACATTTTACTGACACAAATAAGTTATTTACATTTTACTGACATAAATTAAGGGATCAAAATAAAAAATATTATAAAATTTTTTTTTGGGTTCAGACACTTATAAGTTTAGGGCTATAGTAGCTTATACAGTCGTGTTGTGCTTACAGAAAGTCGATTTTTTCTCAGCTTGTCAGAACTTTTCAAACTTTTTTGTTGGATTGTTTCAGAATTCCTTGTGACCAGCTCCAGCTCCAGTGCTGCAGCTCCAGTAATAGCTGCAGTATCTGTGCTGTACTGCTGTTGATTACAGCTTTGATTAGCTGCTCTGCTCCAGTGCTGCCTACCAGCACCCCACAGGGGCAAAGAAAAGAAGAAGGAGAGACCCTTCTCTTAACCCCAGTACGGATGTCACACACCCCAAACAAAACATAGTTAAAGCTTTCCAGTTAACATGTTAGTAATACGCAAGTAAAAGTATTAGAGAGTTTGTATAAAGTATATAAAGAGAGTTGAGTGCTGGACAACAGGAGTTACTGACAAGTTATTGACAAGTTATAGTAATATTAAAGTATAATTCCTTATATTTACAGCATGGGAGAGCTAAATATCATAGAGAAATCACTTAACACGCTGAGAGTCAGCACGTTATCTCCTACAAATCATTTAAATTCAACTACAATGAAAGAATCAAAAACAGTAATTAAGTATGTACGTATTGACTGTGCATTAATCAAGACAGCACAAAAGCTGTATGAATTAGACCAAGTAAAGAAAAATGTAGTAGCCCTCAGCTACTTTGTAACTAACCTAAATACTATATAATTATGACAGCATTAAACAAGAAGCACCAAGCAATAGTAAACAAAGCATTGTACTGGTTAATCCAGCATAACGAGGCAGATAGACAGCGTAACATTGCTGACAGTGCTGGTAACGAAAAGAACTACAAGTACTGGGACAAAAGATGTCAGAAGACATTTGACAAGTACGAAGAGTACACCAGTGAACTACCAGCAAGAGAGGTAAAACAAATCGAGAAATCAGAATTATATTAATCAATTAAAAACTACAATTATGAGCAATTTAAACAAAGAACCAAGAACATGTATTATCACTGGAGCAGGAATGTATGAAGGTTACCTTCTGCACAATGATGAAACCATTAAAGATGAAACCAGCTTAGTAGCTTGGTTGAAAGAGAACTACAAATGTGCATACGCTGACTGCTCTGATGAGTTCATACTGGACGATGCACACGAGCAGGAGCTGTACATATGGACAGAATGGTATGACGAGTATGACGAAGAAGAAGAGAAAAGAGATGCTGCAGCTGACTCAATTACTAACTTCATGTACTTTGCGTATAACTTTCCAGCAGGCTGGATACAAAAAGCTTTTGGAGAGGGTACGTCACTGGCTAATCATATAGAGGCTAAATGGCAGAACCTCAACAAGAGAAATGGTCATGGTGGAACTGCTAATGTATTTAACCTGTTCATGGAGCTGTCAGAGGGCAATAGAGAGACTTTATGTACATGGGTAGCAGAGAACTATAGCTACAAGGTTTAGCACACGCTGTCAGACTAACTGGAATGGTTGTAAGCAAGGTTCGATTCCTTCTCCAGTATCAATGCAATAATGCAGATATTTAAAACTAAAATTATGAGTAACAAAGACAAATTCAATCAAGTATGGGACGATGTAATGACCATCGCAACCGAGGAAGAAATGAGATTAGTATGCAATATCAATGGCACAAACATAAAGTCATTAGAGGCTATTATTTATGTGCGTACAAGCTACAGGAGTTATGACCAGTGGATGGAAATGGAAGGAAATGTGATTGCTGGAGTAAGTTTCAATGAGAGTATTAACCAATTAAAACAACTATAATATGAAGAAGATTTTAATGTTTGTGATGTGTATGCTTATAGCTACACCCACGTTAACGAGCTGTGGAAGTTCAAAGCGATGTAAGACCTCCAAGATGAAGAAAAAATGGGCAAAGAATAACTACTGGAAGTCCAGTAAAAAACACAAAAAATCAAAATGGGGACGATGAGCATTTGGAATGACGAAACATTCACTTACAAAGTGGATGACATAGAGCTTGATGTATACTATGAGTATGCACACGCTGAACCTCAGACGCATGACTATTGTGGTAGTCCAGCTGAGATAAATATTACAGCTGTCACGCACTGTGGAGTATGCATATGGGACATACTTTCACAAAGTACAATTGATGATATTGAGCAAGCTATAACAGAGAGCAAAGAGTGAAATAAAAAGATCCCTAAACACACCTACCTCACTTCCAAAACGGAGTGGGGTTTTGGTGGTAAAAGGCAATAATGCCATAACTTAAATTTAATACAATGAGCAGTTATCAAGAAACACAAAAAGACAGAGATTTCAACAGAATCACTGAATTAATGGGAGACTATTTAGAGTCTCAAAAGAAAGTAAAATCATTACGTAAAGACTTAAATGAAGTCAGAGCTGCAGTCAAAGGAATACTGGACTGGAGTCAAAGAATAGGTAGTGATGAGATTTACGAGCTAAATCAAATAGTGACTTTTATTAATCGTAGTGCAATCAAAAACAAGTAAGCTATGAAAGATAAAAAACCAAGACAGTATCGTTCAAGACAAGGACGTTCTGACAGAAAATACAGCGACAGCATGATTGCAATATTTGTTGGAATCGTAGGTGTAGTAGTAACATTAATAATTTTAATATTAAAATAAATAGATATGGGATACAGTACAGATTTTAGAGGAAGTTTAAATTTTGATAAACCATTAACAAAGGACATGGTTGAAACGTATGAGAAGTTTGCTAATCAACGCCACGAGGATGGTTACCAGCCAAACGGAAAACCATCAATATGGCTGCAGTGGGAGATTATAGAGCAGAACGGAGAATATCGCTTAGAATGGGATGGTGGAGAGAAATTTTACGAGTACGTAAAGTGGTTAGAGTACATAATCAAGTACATCTTTAAAGGATGGGGATTAAAGCTGACTGGAGAGATTGAATGGAGAGGAGAAGAGTGGGGAGACACAGGTACTATTGTTGTAGAGGACAATAATATTACAGTGATGCTACCAGCAGAATAATTACAGAATAGCATGGTGCTTGGGAGGTTCGATTCCTCCCTATTCACGACATAAGTCACATAACTTAAATTAAATAAAATGGCAAACAATTGTTGGAATTACGTAACGTTTAATGGAAACGCTGCTGCATTAAAAAAACTAAGAAACAAGTTCAAGGAGTATGATAAAACCAATTACTTCGTAGAGTTTGGAGACTTCGTACTGGACAAGGGTAAGATTGGAGTTACTCAAGAGGAGCTTGAGAAAAAGTATAAGGATTTTTACTACTACGGAACACGCTGGTGGGACTTTAATCTAAATGACTATCCATGTGATGATGAAGAAACTTTTACTGTTGCTGGAGACAGTGCATGGAGTCCTCCAGTAAGGTTAGTTAAACAAATATGTCAACACTACAGCTTAACAGCTGAGATGGAGTACGAAGAGTGTGGAGAAGATTTTGCTGGGATAGCTAAGTTTGACAAACATGGAATAACAGAGCATCAAGAAATGACTTATCATGAGTACAGATACCATGATGATATCAGTTCTTGGATGGACAACTTGTACTATAATTTCGAGGATGAAACCGACAGAGAAGAGTTAGAACACGCTATGAAAGAACATGATTATGCAGAAGAAAAACACATAAAAGAATTCATAGATATGGTGTTAGAAACCAATTCTGTTGTTAATTCGTAACAAGCGTTTTTTAGGTATAACGGCGTATCTTTTTGGGTACGCTGTCGTATCTTTTTTAAAAAAACAGTGCAGTTATGACATATTTATAGTACCTTTACAAACCAAGTATAATTAAAATTTAATCAAATTATGAGCATATTACAAAAACTTTTCGAGTCGTTTGACCCAAGCGACCCTATCACAAGAAACAACGCTATCCACATGGCTATGTGTCAAAATATAATAAACAATGTTGACGACGAAGAAAACACAATTGATGTTGAGCATGAGGAAGTAGAAGATGATTACCCACTGGGAATATAGTTAGCCATTAATCTGAATTGTAGTTGATTCAAACAATCGCCTCCATGTTAACGCATGGGGGTTTTTGTGGTACAAAACATAACGAAAATGGATATAAACAAAGAATACTGGACGACCACCAGCTCTGACCAAGGGAAGGTTGAAACGCCATCTTACTACGATGGTAAAAATAATTACAAAGCTATAGACGTAGTGACCAATTTTGATTTAAATTACAACCTTGGAACTGCGTGTACTTATATCTTGAGAGCATACAAAAAACACGAGTCTCCGAACGAGGATATTCAGAAAGCAATAGATCACTTAAATTTTGAATTAAACAAACTAAAAAACCAATAGATGAAGAGAGACATATTTGATGTTTATGCTACAGCAATAGCAAAAAAATTTCATATCACATTAGATGATATGTTTACAAAAAACAGAAGACGAGATATTGTAGATGCAAGGCAGCTGCTTTATTATTTATGTATGGAGAGACCAATTAGAGTTTCCTACATAAAAAGATTTATGGAAGAGAACGGACACGCCGTTACACACTCCAACATTCTTTACAGCTACAAGAAAGCTAAAGAGTTGATTGATGGGGATGCTGACTTTCAAAACTTTATAACAGAAGTATTAAAAAAGTAAAATGTATAGTCTAAAAGAAATATTGAACCAAGCATCAGAACAGAGTCAGGCAGTTATAAATGACCAGCCTGTCGGTTTTAATGTTATAAAAAGAGGTGTCAAGATTCAAAAATTTAGTGACCGAATCGAAATACTAAATACTGGTAAGGGTGGTTCGTACTATAAAGAATGTACACCAATAGAATATTCTTATTTCTATGAATATGGTTGGAACGTGGGCTGTGTAAAATTAGGCATATCGAATTGTCTGCACAAGTTGGAGCTTATTGAGGCAAAAATCAAGAATGAAGTGAACACACGGAAAAACGACAAACACATTAAGAACTTAAAAAATAGAAGAGAAGTAGCTTTGAATAAGTATGCAGAGCTGCAGTTAAAATTAAAATCAATTATTAATTAAATTAAAATCAAATGAGTACAAAACAAAGTTATTTTGAAAAGCTTGTTGCAGTAAATGTAAAGAGCAAGGTAGAGAAAAAAGGTAACCTCGATTACCTATCATGGGCAAATGCGTGGGCATACCTAAAATTACAGCATTCCGATGCACAAAGAAATGTATACGAATCTCCTGAAACTGGATTAAACTGGTTCACTGATGGAGTTACAGGATACGTAAAGGTTGGAGTAGTAGTCAACAGTATTGAGCATATTGATTATCTTCCAATTAAGGATTTTAGAAACAAGTCAATTACAGTTGACAAGATTACATCTATGGATGTTAACACAGCTATTCAAAGAGCAACAGCAAAAGCGATTGCTATGCATGGACTTGGATTAAGCTTGTATGCTGGAGAGGACCTATTAGAGACTACAGGACAGGATATTGTAAAAGCACCAGCAAAAGCCAGTGCCACTAAAAAAACTGTCACTACATACGAACTTAATATTGGAGACACGAACTGGAGCAAGGTGCTGACTTATGTTTCTAAAAACAAAGAGTTAGGGTTAGCTACAATAGTAAAGAATCTTAAGACCAAGTATAAAATTAGTGCTAAGGTTAAAACTGAAATCGAAAAAAACATAAAGGATGACTAAAGCAGATATACTCAAGGCTCTTGAGGATGACAGCAAATACTATGGAGAGTTTGGACAGCAATACCTGTCTAACTCTGATATAGGTAAGCTGCTTAAGAATCCTACGCAATTTAGAGTTAGCTCTGAATTTACAAAGCCCATGTTAGAGGGCAGATACTTCCATACTAAAATTTTAGAACCACACAAGTTAGATGACTTTCAAGTTGTTGATGTAGCGTCACGTAATACTGTACGTTATAAAGAGAAGGAGGCTGAAGTTGGAGAAATGCTTTTACTTAAAAAAGAGAAAGAGCATCTTGATTTTCTGTGTACTAAGATGACCTCCAACATGGAGATGTGTGACCTCATCTATGAGGAAGGAAATCAGTTTGAAGTTCCTGAGATTCAAAAAATAATGAATTTAGATTGGAAGGGAAAAGCTGATATTATAAACAACGGCAGCGAGTTAATTATTGACATCAAAACCAGTTCTGATATTGATAAATTTATGTACAGTGCAAAGACTTATAATTATGACAGTCAAGCTTACATTTATCAGAGACTGTTTAATAAGCCTCTTGTATTTTTTGTTATCGACAAGAGAACTGCAAGACTCGGTATTTTCGATTGTTCTTCTACTTTTTTGAAAGGTGGACAGGAGAAGGTAGAGAAGGCTGTTGAAGTTTACCATAAATTTTTTAGCAATGAATCAACTGAAGACATCAGTGCGTACATACATAGACAGACTCTGTAGACTGTTTAAGTTAACGCCAAAAGAAACTGTTATGTGGATAGAAGTTCCAATGTCCTGTAACAGCGTAGAGCAGAAAAATAAAATTATGCTATCTACATTAAACCATATGGAGCAAACAATTAAAATTAAATAAAATGAGTGAACAAAAAGAGAAAATTTACGTAGGAAGTGGAAAGTCAAAGTTCGATGGAGACCAAGTGGCTGTATCGGTATGTTTAACTGATCTTCCGAAAGAGTTTATTTTTGAGTACAATAACAAAAAGTATGTCAAGCTTATTGTACAGAAAAAGAGAGAGGCTGACCAGTATGGAAAGACTCACTACGTAGCTATTGACCAGTTCAAACCTGAACAACAAGTAAAAGAAGAGGTAAGCGACGGCCTTGACTTTTAAATTTACGGAGCGATAAGACGAAGGGGCTTTTGCCCCTTTTCTTTGCTTCAAACTGTGACGAATGTCACTTTTAGGGGGTTATACTGGACTCTATAATAAAAAAATTAAATCAACTATTACTTATCTATATTTTTAACATTATTATTAACATTATCAACATTAAATAATATAAATAGTTAAATATCAGTAAAATAGATAAAATTAAAACGACATAAAATCGACATAAAATGGACATTACAATATTTAAAGACATAAAACAGACATCACAGCCCTTCTATAGAAACATAAATTTAATACTTACAAGGATACAGGACGGAGCTTCAAAAGATATAGTAAAAAAGATTAGAGCAGAGAAAGACAAAGAAAACAGAAACATTTTAAAACAAAAATTACCAGCAATTTGTTTCAGTGGCCTCTTTTCTAAAAGAGCTGACAATGCACTGAAGGAACACAGTGGATTTATCTGCTTAGATTTTGATGGTTATAAATCAAACAGAGATTTGCTGCAAGAAAAAGAGAGGCTATCAAAAGATAAATACGTGTACTCTGTATTTATTTCTCCAAGTGGAAATGGATTAAAGGCACTGGTAAAAATACCACCTATTCAAGACAACCACAAAAGCTACTTTTTAAGCCTTCAAAATTACTTCGATAGCGAATACTTCGATAAGACCTGTAAAAATGTCTCACGTGTCTGCTATGAGTCTTATGACCCACTAATTCACATTAATGCACAATCAAGTTTATGGGATAAAATTGAAGAGCAAGAGTACGTAGAAATAAATAAGCACTCAGATATACCTACCATCCCTTTAACAGATGAGAACAAGATAGTAGACATACTTGTAAAGTGGTGGACTAAAAAGTACCCAATGAATGAAGGGCAGAGAAATAACAATGCTTATGTTTTGGCTGCAGCTTTTAATGATTTTGGAATTTATCAGTCTTTAGCTGAGTCACAGCTGATGAACTACAGAACAAAAACATTTACAATATCAGAGATTAAAAGAACTATAGACAGTGCATACTCACAGAAACATAATCACGGAACTAAGTACTATGAAGACGAGGACAAGGTTAACAACGTGAGAATGAAGTTAAAACGTGGTGTTTCAAAAAAAGATATCAGAGTTGAGCTTGAGAACTCTGATGTTGAAACAACGACAATAGAGAATGTCATATCAAGATTAGACCAAGAAAATGCAAACAATCAGTTTTGGACTAAAAACGATAAGGGTGTCATAAAAATAGTACACATTCTTTTTAAACAATTTTTAGAAGAAAATGGATTCTTTAAATTCAATCCTGAAGGCAGTAAAAATTATGTGTTTGTGAAAGTAACAAACAACTTAATAGACCACACTTCAGAGAAAGAAATAAAAGATTTTATTCTTAATTATCTGCTGGAGGTAGATGACCTGTCTGTTTATAATTATTTTGCTGAACACACACGTTATTTTAGAGAAGAGTTTCTTACGTTACTATCTTCAATAGATGTTTACTTTATAGAGGACAATAAAGACACTGCTTACTTGTACTATAAAAACGGAGCTGTTAAAGTTAAACATGACTCTGTAACAAGGATTGATTATTTAGACTTAGGAGGTTACGTTTGGAGTGATCATGTAATTGACAGAAATTTTCAACTATGTGATGGAGATGGATGTGACTACCAGCAGTTCATTACTAACATATGTGGTCAGGATGAAAGCAGAATAAAATCTATGAAATCTACTATAGGATATCTTCTGCACCAATGGAAAAATTTATCCTACTGTCCAGCTGTCATTTTAAATGATGAGGTTATTTCTGATAATCCTGAAGGTGGAACAGGTAAAGGTTTATTTATGAATGCACTAAGCCACATGAAGAAGTTAGTATTTATAGATGGTAAGTCTTTTAATTTTGAGAAAAGCTTTGCTTATCAGACTGTTAGCGTTGACACACAGGTTTTATGTTTTGATGATGTTAAAAAGCATTTTGATTTTGAAAGATTGTTTAGTGTTATAACAGAGGGATTGGTGTTGGAGAAAAAGAACAAAGATGCTATAAAGATACCATTTAGTAAGTCTCCTAAAATTGCCATTACAACTAACTACGCTATTAAAGGCCAAGGTTCATCTTTTGCCAGGAGAAAGTGGGAGCTGGAGTTAGCACAATACTACACTAAAGATTTGACACCATTAAAAGAATTTGGTAAGCTTATGTTTGGAGAGTGGGATGATGAAGAGTGGTGTAAGTTTGATAACTACATGATTGGATGCCTACAGCAATACATGATGCATGGACTGATTAAATCAAAGTTTGTAAACTTAAAAATCAGACAGCTATCAGCTGCAACCTGTCATGAGTTTTTAGAGTGGTGTGGATTGATTGGAACTAACAACATAAATGAAAAGTTAGCAAAAGGTTACAAGGTTTATAAAAATGATTTGTATTTAGATTTTGTAGAAGACAATCCTGATTTTGCTCCTAAATCTAAAATGACTGTATCAAGAACTAAGTTTAACAAATGGTTGGAAGCATACTCAATGTTTAAGTATGACTGTAAGCCTGAAGCTGATAGAGATTCTGTAGGTAGATGGTTACGTTTTAGAACAAAACATGAGTTAGAAACTAACGGTAATTTTGATTTTTAATATGGAGTTTAGAGACTATCAAACATCAATAATAAATAAAGCCAAACCTTTGTTGCAAAAACATAAATTTGTTTATCTTGCGATGGAGGTACGAACTGGTAAAACTCTCACGAGCTTGGGTGTAAGTGCGCTTTTGCCAGTATCGAACCTCTTGTTTATTACCAAGAAAAAAGCCATAAGCAGTATTGAAAGTGATTATAAACTTCTTAATCCATCATACAGCATTACAGTTATAAATTACGAGTCATTACATAAAATAGACCAATTAGGTTGGGATATGGTAATATGTGATGAAGCTCATGGCATGGGAGCATTTCCAAAAAGAAACAAAAGGTCAAAACAAGTTCGTTCTTTGATCTTGGAAAACGACCCTTTTGTAATATTCCTGTCAGGAACACCAACACCTGAATCATTTAGTCAAATGTACCATCAGGTTTCTGTAGTTCGTAGGCATCCATTTAGTGACTATGTAAACTTTTATAAGTTTTCTAAACAATACGTAAACGTTAAGCAAAGAAAAATCAATTCTCTTTACATAAACGATTACTCTGATGGCCTACAAACTATTATAGACGAAATGAAACCATATACAATTTCATATACTCAAAAAGAAGCTGGGTTCAAAGTTAATACCAAAGAACATGTTTTAGAGGTAGAGATGAATTCAAGGACCTATGACCTTACAGCTAAACTAAAAAAGCATTTAGTTATTGAAGGTAATAATGATGTTATATTGGCTGACACACCAGTAAAGCTCATGATGAAACTTCATCAAATGTATTCTGGTACTGTTAAATTTGAGTCTGGTAACTCTATGATATTAGATTTAAGTAAGGCACAGTTTATCCATGACAATTTTGCTGATGTACAAGTAGGAATATTCTATAAGTTTAAGGAGGAATTAAATGCACTAAAAGAAGTTTATGGTAAACAATTATGCACAGAGCTTGAAGAATTTAATAGTACAGATAAAACCATAGCTTTGCAAATTGTAAGTGGAAGAGAAGGTATATCTTTAAGGAAAGCTGCATGCCTGGTGTATTACAACATTGATTTTAGCGCAACCAGTTACTGGCAGTCAAGAGATAGAATGACAACAAAAGACAGACTGGAAAGTGATGTCTATTGGATTTTTTCAAGAGGTGGCATTGAGAAAGATATTTATAAAGCTGTAACGAAGAAAAAAGATTATACCCTAAGACATTTTAAAAGAGACTTATTAACTTCAAATTAAATACAATGAAAAAACACACGGCAATAGAACTAAGCCTTGCAGAAATTAACATCTGTAAATTTATAGGAGAACAACGATCACTTTTAGCAAGATCTAAAGGTGTAGTAGACGCGAAGATAGGACAGCATGATGGAACAGTTGCAGATATCCAAGGATTTAAAGCAGAATATGCATTTGCTAAATTTAAAAATGTATTTCCAGACTTTGGATTAAGTGTCAGAAGTGGAAGCTGCGATGGTGTTACACATAAAGGTAATAGGTATGATGTTAAGTCTACAAACAGAATGGATGGTAATTTACTGGCCACATTAAAAGTAAATGATGATGTAGATATTTATGTACTTGCTGTAGTTCAATATAATATTGTGCATTTAATTGGATGGGCAAAAAAACAAGACTTAATAAAACCTGAAAACATTAAAGACCTTGGTCATGGAAAAGGATATTTTTTAAGCAGGAATAAACTAAATAAATTTTAACTATACTTTTATTGTATGAAGTTTATAAAATTTTTTTTAATTTGGTACAGTCAACAAATGGCGATACC
>Ga0181419_1000688_pt1 | contig 11779 bp, 15 predicted proteins | sample 42SPOviralmetaG_FD_130144 | JGI IMG/M metagenome (GOLD analysis project Ga0181419, IMG submission 130144) | Marine viral communities from the oligotrophic San Pedro Time Series (SPOT) site, San Pedro Channel, CA, USA - 42 SPOT_SRF_2013-04-24 | ecosystem: Environmental > Aquatic > Marine > Strait...
CAAGGACTCCGCGCTAAAGCCAGGGAAGCTACTAAATCTGGTAACGATACTCGTGCAAGCCAAATTCGTGCAAAGATTGGCAATAAGAGAATTAAAAATACACGTAATAAACTTGCTACAGCTCAAGATGCGGGCAATACAAAGCGTGCTGGACGTGTTGGTAATCGTCTAGAGAATTTAAAAACAAAGAGAAATGATAGACGTCAAAAATCTTTTAACTCACAGCAGAATGTCAACAGTGCCGCAGATTTTGATTTTGCAAAACATTCTAAAGGGAGAGTCGGCGTAAGGGAACTCGGGTATCTAAAACGTGATAAAGGTTTTTCAAGAGAGGATATTGCGGAAGCTGCTAATAATAGTGGTTTAAAAATCGGCAGGCGAGCTCAGAATCGCCTTAATAGATGGGCTTCCGCTAAAGATAAAGCTAATGGCACTCCTGTACCTGAAGGTAGTCAAACAATTATAAATGAAGAGCAACCTTCAAAATTTGACCAACCGTTGACTACTATGCCTGTACCTCAACCATCTCCTTCACCTTCACCTTCACCTTCACCTTCTCCTTCTCCTTCACCTTCTCCTTCTCCTGATACGCCGATCAAAGTTGTTGACCCCCAACCAAATCCATACGTTACTCCTAACCCGACCATCGTCACTCCTCAACCTACCGTTCAACCTACTCAGCCAAATCCTTATATAACTGATATTGATGATAGCTTCAATGATTTTGATGATAGCTTCAACAATAATAACGACCAAGATGTTGACTACACTCAGACCTTAAATGTTAATCAAGACAATGACATTAACAATACAGTTACTGGTGACGGCAACTACATAAATAATCAGCAAGATAATTCGATTCGTAACTACGGTGGGGATCAGCGCGTCTTTAATTATCAAAGCAATGGTTATGGTGGCACAGGCAGAGGTGTAGATAGTCCTGCATCTGCTGCAACAATGGCCGGTTTCTATTCACCTAGTGATAGTCATGCCGCTAACGCTGCTCGTCTTGATCGACGCATAACTCAAGGAAACGATTATGCGAAGAACAATATGAATACAAGTAATATTGCACAGGGTGCAATGATGATGGCAAATCAAAATAGAACCATTGATCCAGCTATTATGGATCAGCGTGTTCAAGGACGAGGTGCTGCAAGTAAAGCTCAGGCTTACATGATGGGTAACTCTATTTATGGAGATCTTGCGGGCTTTAATCCTCAGTGGACTCAGCCTCAATCCCGTAAGCCAACTCAAATGCCCAATTTTGGTTAGTACATTAAATAAGAATTACTCGATAGACTAATAGTAAAGAGAAAGTAGTATGAATCAATCAGGAGATAATGGGTTCAATCAAATCCTCACTGCTGCCAAGGAGCGGCGTGGGGACTTGTCCGTTGACACAATGATTGTTAGTTCTCATCTATCACAGATGAGGATGTTCATGCTACGCCGTGGCATTGAATTTTATGCAGAACAGGATAGCTACGGCTATCGAAAAGAGTTTCTTGCAAAAGTCTGCGAGCAGAATATGCTCGACATGAAACTAGATAGTATTGTTGATTATTTCTTATGTGACGGACAAGGTTTATTCTACTTCCGTCCATCTGGTGATGATTATCAACTTCTTTACTTTCCAAAAGAAAACTATAGAGCCTATAGAGATCAGGAAGGGAATTTAAGTAGTGTCATATTACGCTATACCTTTAACGTACAAGAAAACAAAGGCTTTGATAACTATCCCACTAACACTCAACGTGGCGGAAAGAAAAAATATATCAAACTTCAAGTTTATAAAGATCGAATCGAGCAAACGATCTCTGATGAAAAAATTGAATTTGAAAATTCATTAGGGGGACCACAAGTTTCATTGCCAGGTCAGGTTGAAACACTCACGAATAGTCTTGGTTTTATCCCAGCAGTAGAAATCTATAACTATATGGACTGTACCGGCGAGGCTGCTGGTAATGGTGAGTTTGAATGGCTGTCTAACCAAATCATGTATCACAATGAATTGGTTCAGAACGTTCGTAAGAACTTGAAGTTCTTCGGCAATCCTACGTTAATTTCTAGTCGTCCTAAGCAGGATATTATTGAGAGTGGTGATGAAAATACTTTCCGTCCAACAATAAGTTCACAAGCTGGCTTCAGTGCTATTGGACGTTCTAGTACACGTGTAAGTGAACCGTTTGGCGGTGCTTCCATGCTGGACGGACAGATCAGAGTCCCGAGAGTTATTGCGAACCTTGAACCAACAGATCGTATTAGCTATCTAACGCCTGACAGCGTTAGTGGTGATCAAAACATGTATGTCAAGCAATACCGTCAAGAGATTCGTTTAGCACTTGGTGGTGTCGATGATCTTGACTTCCAAGCTGCTGGCACTGCATATGAAATCAAGACTCTGTATGGACGTGTTGCCGCGACTGCTGAAAAGAAAGCACGTGCCATGTTTACGTATGGTCTCTGTCGCTTATTTGCATTAATGATCTCTCATGAAGAACGTATGTTTAATGAGAGTTTTAGCGTAGCAATTGGATTGGAGAAGCCTGTAATTCCACTCATAGAAGATTATCCAAACCCAGAGGAATATCAAAAGCAGAATGAAAAATACAGGAAGAACTTTGCTAAGTATGAACGCTTAAAGAATGAAGCACTGAACGCTATACTTGAGGGAGGCGAAATGCCCCCTGGTGTAACTGGACTTATTCCAGATGGAAGCACACAAGTTGACTGGCGTTGGATGGGTGAAGTTTTTGAAGATAGCTCTGATGAGATCCTCCAAAACTCCATCGTTGTCCGAAACCTGCAAGAAGCAGGCGTTGGATCAATTGAAGCACTGAAGTACCTCTTCCCAAGTAAAACTGACGAAGAACGTTCAGCAATGCTAAGTGGATTTCCATTCAGAGTTGTCCAACAAACACAACAAAGTATTTCTCAATTCATTGGATTACTCGGCAACCTATATCAGTTGCCACATCCACAAACACCGGATAAGCCTTTGGCATCCGACCCGAACCTAGATATCACTGGGTTCTTATACAGATCACTAGATTATTTACGTAAGGAGTTAAGTTACAGTGGAAAGTACAAACCAAGTAGCAACGACACAGGCATCAGTAAGCTCTCCGATGCAGACATCCGCCGCTCCGGTCTCGGCAGGGCAGTACGCGACGAGCGCACCCCAGACATTCCAGGGCTCACCGATGGGCCAGGCACCTCAGGCTCCGGTCTACCAGGCGCAGGCCCCGGTAGCGCAGGCTTCGGCACCAGCGCAGGCCAGCAATCCGTGGCAGGAGGCGTTCCAGGCGCTGAGCGCAAGTTTGAATACAAGCAGCCCCTCCCAGGCCCAGGTTCCTTCCTCGGCGTATCAGACGCCAACACCTCAGGCACTTATCCAGGCTCCGTTGGCTTCGGTTCCCCAAACCCAGCAGCAAGCCCAGTATTCGGATCACCGGACTTACAGTCCCCAAGCTTCAACCCAGGCTTATCAGCAGCAGGCTTACCAGCAGCAGCTGGCAGCTCAGGAGGCGTACCAGGCGCAGCAAATGCAGGCTCCGCAGGTAAACGACGGGTACCTAAGTCAAATCAGCGACGAAAGTCTTGAAGTCCTTGAGCACTTTGGTGCTGAAGCCCCTTCCCTTCTGAACACCTATGCCTGTGCCGTTGAGGATGCCCTCATCGAGCAAGTGCAGCGTGGTCAGTCCCAGTCCCTCATGCTTGAGGCAGCTGGTGAAGAGCGTGCAGCCATGAACCTCATGCTCACCGACCCAGACGTTCTTGCTGATTACGTCAACGATTTCTACGGCCCTGAAGGTCCATATCCAACTGAGACTCCTCAAGAGGCATATGACCGTGAGCAGTATGAAGCTTACGAACAGTTCGAAGCTGAAATCGAAGCACAAGAAATGGGACAAGTCCCCCCTTCCTTCCAGCGTCCACAAATGGACATGCCAGTTCCCGGTCGCCAGCAGAACCCTGCTAATGACTTCTGGGGTGGCTTTAGCCAGATGATGGATCAGAACCCTGAGAACGCATGGCAGTACCTTTCCCAGGCACAGCCCGGCATGCTCTCTACCAAGATGCTTGTTCAGGACACCTGATAAGTAACAGTAAGGGGGTACTTAGATGTATCCCCTACAATATAAGTATTAGTTAGTAATTGAAAATGCAAAGAATTTCCCCTTTTACTATTGCAGAAGAAATGCTGCAAAATGCATCAGCCCAGCGTGGTCAAGGTGGAATGACACGTACGTCAGCTCCACTAGGCCCACAAGCAATGGCTTCTCCTAGTCCGTACACTGATGTGCGTGCTGCTGATGAGGCGCAGGCTTATAACAACAATCGGATGATGGAGCAAAACATCAATCAAAATACTTCTACTGCCATGCAACAGGCAGGCGCTAACGCTAAGCGCGATGTTCAAAAACAACAACTTGCATTGGACAATCAGGAATATAAAGCAAATGCACTCTTTACACAGCGCACAGGTGAAGTCCTGAGCATGATGAACTCGCCAGCTACGTTGGCAATGGGGAATATGTCTCCACCACAAATGGCAGCATTCCGTGCTGATATTGCAACTGGCAAAGCAATGGCAATGGGAGTTAATCCAGATTTAGTTATGAATCAAGTTAACGAACAACGTTACGGTTAATTTATTAGAATAAATAGAGTTGTTGTAGATAGTTATTGTGCGTTTAGCAGGACAAGAAACACAACACGATCCTGAGGTTTTCCAAACTATTTGGAAACACCTTAAAAGTGATGGCGTGCCTGATCAAGCTGCCAACCAGATGACAGCTGAGATGCTTACTCATGGTGAAGACTTTGAAAGCAGCGTAGAGAAATATCAGCAATACGAAGATAATTATCGTTCTAAAGGATTTAACGAACACGCTGCACAAGCAATGGCAGTCGAAGCATTAGAAGGAAGGGAAGAAGCACCAAAGGAAAGCATTAGATTTGCTCGCACACATGCTTGACTAAATATAGAATAAGGGCTAGATTTAATATATAGACAAGAGAACAATATGTCAGCAAAAATTTCAGGCGATTCCGTACGTTCCTATCTACGAGACATTGGGCGCATCCCACTTCTAGAACATGACGAAGAAATCATACTTGGTCGTCAAGTTCAACGAATGATGGAAATCAAAGCATGCGAAGATCTACTAAATAAGCCAAGTCAAGAGGACCTAGCTGTATCACTTGGAATCACAACAAAAGAACTAAAACGTGATATGCGTGATGGCAAAAAAGCCAAAGACAAAATGGTTACAGCAAACTTACGATTAGTTGTATCAGTAGCCAAGAAATATACAAAACGGAATATGGAATTGCTTGATATTATTCAAGAAGGAACAATTGGATTAGTGAGAGGTGTTGAAAAGTTTGACCCTGGTCGTGGTTATAAGTTCAGTACTTATGCATATTGGTGGATCAGACAAGGCATTACGAGGGCGATTGCAGAAAAATCACGTGCAATACGCTTGCCGATCCACGTCACTGAGAATCTCAACAAGCTTAAGAAAGCCCAGCGTGAATTAAGTCAGCTTAATGGGGAACTACCTAATGTCTTTCAGTTAGCTGAGCACTTAGAACTTACAGTTGAAGAGATCAAAGACTTGATGTGTAAGGCTAGACAACCTACTTCGCTCGAAATCAAGATTGGTGAAAATCGAGATACCGCATTGATTGATCTACTAGAAGACGAAAGTCAACTGCCTGACATGTTAATTGAACGTCAGTTCATTAAAGAAGATATTAGAGATTTAATTACAGACCTGCCTGAGATGCAAGCTGCTGTAATCTCTATGCGCTATGGCATAGGTGAAGATATCTTGGAACCAATGTCTATGACAGCTATTGGTCAAGTTTTAAATATGAGCCGTGATCGCGTGCGTACTCTTGAGCAAAAAGCAGTAAGAGGACTCAGAGAACATAACCAGCAAATTAGTAATTATCTCTAATTACAATAAGAGTAGGTACCAAGACCACATGCGATGAATGTCACACAACAGGTTATAAATATTGAGCAAAGCTACGGTGGGGCTCCTAAAGCAAATCCCGAGTATTATTCAACAAACAAAACACTGGATTATGCGAAAGGATCTAATAGCTTATTAAATGCTCGATCTGAAATCATAACTTCTGTACCTACAACCTTTGCCTACAAAGACTCGGTTGGTTTGTTTGGTGCAGAGAATGTTTTTATCAAAGTTGATTTAGATATACAGAGTGGAAAAGGATTTTACCAAAACGTCCCATCTCTTCTTGACAACGGATATTACAGTATATATGTCAATACCACCGATCCTGATATTGATTTTTACTTTGACCCAGCAGAGATGGATTTCGCTCGTGAGTTCTTTCCTGAAAATAGTTTTGAACCTTCGACATTAAATGATAACCTTGATAACATCAGACATCCGGTAGTAAGTGTATCTATAAATAATTTAAAGACTGGTAACAAATTTGTTGATGCTTGGTTTGATGTACGTTTGTACACTAAAGATCGTATCGAGCATCCATACGACACCTTATATATTGATCCAAAAAGCTATTTTTATATTGGTTTTCATGCAAGAAACACAAGACGACTGCCATACAACGTGAGTATGACAGTCGGTGATTCTTATATTGCAGAACAAGATTTAACTAGTGAGCAGAGACGCTACCTAGTTTAGCTTTCCTCTTCGTCTTCTTTCTCAACAACCTCAGGTTCGGGCTCAGGCTCAGGAGCAGGTGGAGTAGGCAAAGGATTAATAGAGCGTTTCAGTACACTACCTCCAGAGATTTTAGAGAACTGATACTCAACTAAAAGGTCGTTACTGCCTTCACCAAAGACAGCTACACGATCAATAGCTCCTTTGCTGTTCTGTGGGAAGGAGAAATTACCATAGCCATCATGGCGAATTTCCATCGTCACTGGACCAATGTAAGGAACAACCAATCGTACAGATTCGCCGTTATCCAAAACTACATTGAAGATTGCTGCTTCGATATATTGAATTGATCCTTTTTTATTCCACCAACGTGGAAAGCGATGCACCGATCCACGATTAGGCAGAACCAGCTGCATCTCTGTACCAGTGTGATTGACAACGTCAGTGCCACCCTTGTAAACAAGTTTATCGGCCATTAGTTTTACTTAAATACCTTCTTCTATTTTAGTCATCTTTTCATCAGCACGTTTTGACCATTGAAGATTATCTGCACGACAATCTTTTTTGTTGCTATTGATATGTTTAACAACGCTACATCCTTTAAGTCGCCCATATGGAGTTGGTGGCAATCCAAGAAAAGCAAATGCAACAAGTGTATGCACAGGAATAGTTATTAACTTACGGCGTCCAATACGTTGAGTTAAGTTTACAACTGGGTAACCGCCCTTGCTTATTTTCTGCTTAAGGATTCTTTCGATCCTCCCCTTTGTACTTTTAATGAGACCTTTTTGGTTTACATAGTATTCAATGCAGCACTCAAAACCCGGCAATGTATGCACTGGGATCCACTCATTATTATCTATAAAGTCCATATAACCAAGTATTCTGGGGTATCTAAATAATATTATAGCGGTAACTATTAACATCAGTATATGTGACTAGTCGAAGTCACTTATAAACCTTTTAGCTTACGGAGTTAGAAATCCATGTGGATTGATAATGACTTTCCTAAGCTCCTTGGTGCAGAGCTTTACCGCCCTCACCCTGCCTACATCATTGAGATGGCAGTTGAGCCGGTAGTTGTCCACGATTTCTCAAAGCAGCCTGGTCAGACCGTGCAGCTTGATCGTTATCGTTTCTGGGGCAAGCCTGGCACTAAGGAGTCCCGTGAGCGGACCGCCGATCAAACCCTCGGCACCGCTTCAGCTCGCAACATCGTCAAGGACAAGGTCCTTGTGACTCTGCGTGAGTACACCGGCCCCGCCGATACCCGCGACACAGCACAGCCTTCCACCTTCAAAGTTGCTCGCGAAACCCTGATCACCGCTCAGCGTTTGCTGCTTGATACTGGCAACCTGAATGTGTTCCACCAGTCGATCGGTAGCTTGACGCTGCTTGACGACTATCGCCGTTGGCGCGATCGCGTCTTTGCTAACGAACTGCTGAAAGCAGAAGCAAACGGTAAAGCTGATAAAGAGCAAGGCGGTTACTACCTTCCTGGTGACAAAGTCAAAGGCGCAACTGGCGGCACCTTGGGTGTTACCTATGCGACTGGCGAGTCTGCCAAGTTCGATGTAACTACTGACCTTCTCGAAGTTGTTAAGGACATGCGTAAGCGCAACGTCCCAACTTTTGCTGATGGTTACTACCGCTGCATCGTGGATCCAACTGCAATGATGCACCTGCGTCAGAACAGCGACTTCCGCGAAATCGCACGTTATCCAGGCACTGGCATGGTCAACCCCATGTCACCCAACCAGGCACCCAACGCAAACTTCTACCAAGGAATGGGTCCTGCTTACGGCCAAGCTGGCTTTGTTGCTGGTCAACCCGTAATGCCTACTGGCTTCCTCTTTGAGGGTGTCCGTTGGTTCGAGTCCACCAACCTGCCCGAGACCTCTTACAACCTTGTTGTAACCGACGCTGCTGCTGGCGCTGCTGATTACACAGCTTCCCAGTTGATCTTCTTCGGTCCTCAAGCTGTGGGCGTGGGTATTGGTGGTAACAATGCGCAGATTCTGTTGAACAACAACGACGACTTCAGTCGTTTCATCATCATGATCTGGAGCTTGTTCGCCGGTTTTGAAGTACTTAATAAGGACTTCATCACGGTTGGTTACTCTTTCGTATATTGATAGGAGCTAACTAACTATGTCCGTAATTTTTCCCGGTAATTATGTCGCACACTTGAACGCTTATCGCGATCAAGGTGTGTTCGCACTCCCAGGCGTTGAGTTCTATCAGGTCGTCGGTGCTGCACTTGTTGATGCCAACATTTCCAGCTCCGGTACCCTCACGCCTCAAGTCCAGTCACCTGACCTCCGTCAGGATGACAAGCCACGCTTGAACAAGTCAGTGACTGTTCCTGCTGGTGCTGTCGTGTATCGCACGGCTATCAACACCGTCAACCTTTCTTCTACAGGCACCTCTACGGTTGCTGTTGATGGTTTGACAACCGCTGGCCTGGAAGCATCCTTGGCAGCTGTTGGTGGCGTTTATCCTGCCGCTGGTGGCAAGACAACATTCGATGGTTTCGCAACGACTTCTAGTGAGTCTTCTGCTGCCACGATCACTATCGCTCACTCAGGTGCTTTGAACCTGGTTGATGCCGATAGCCAAGCCGCTGTGCTTGTTGAAGTCTGCTACTACCTGTCTGCTGACGGTCCTGATTCAGACGACATTTCCCTCCCTTATAAGACGGAGGCTGGACAAGGTTATTGATAACTTAGTCCGACATTATAAGCGTCTCTTAGGGGGCGCTTTTTTTGTGTCTATAATAATGGGGTACGGTATAAATAGTAATGAGTAATCTTTTTCAGGATCAGAAAACAGGCAAGCTTGTTGAGTTTATTAATAAGCATGATAAGGAATATGCAATGGTCAGAGACGCTGGAGGCAATATTGCTTATGTATGTCTTGATTCATTAGTTCCTTATGACAAAGACAAAGGACGACTGACGAAAGTAGCTGCACCACAAATTCAGCCTGAGCCGGAAGAAGAGCTACCAGTTCCTGTCGTGCCTATCGAAGATACACGCCTAAATCTAAACATGGCACCAGCAGAACAAATTGCTAAAAGGCTGCCTGGTGTTGGCTATGCCACAGCAAAACGTATTGTTGAACTACGGATGTCATTGAGTGGTGAACGTTTTAACAACCTTAAGCAGTTAGAAAATATTCCCCGCGTCAACTGGGATCAACTCATTGAAGAAGACCTAATCTTTATTAGTTAAACTAGGGTTAGTATTATTGAGAAGATAAATGCTAACAGTACAGGAAGCACTATTATTTCAAGCTGCTAAGGATGAGCAGGATCGAATTGATGCGCAAGGAACTGCTGGTGTTATTGGAGGCATGACCGGTGCTGTTCTTGGAACTACCGGTGGAATGATTCCTCATAATATTGGCAAACAAATTAATAAAGTGAGAGGGCATACACCAGCTCGATTTAAGGCAGGGCCACGTATGGCAGGTGGTCTAACTGGTCTGATCCTTGGAGGAGCTTTAGGTGCAGGTACTGCAGCAGTGATGAAACAAGACAACCCTGCAGCAAACGTGCTTGCCAAGATTCAAGCTAAAGGTGAACTAACCGAATACGACGAGTATCAACTCCAACAAGTGCTTCGTGATATCTACAGCAATCAATCGAGGATGGCGTAATGGAACTAGATGATTATCTAAAATCCAAAACTAGATTTCATCTGGGATACAACTCAGGTGCACAGCTTCCAGCTGGAGATCGTTCTAGGCTTGAAGAAGCAATGGCACTCGTGCCTGATGAGCTTTGGTATAACGAGATTGTTTATCACATCAAACGTTGCGATAACGCTTGGAAAGTAAGTGCATACCTGCCTGATGACATCCTAGATCCAAGTGGTCAAGGCATTGTCAACTTCTCACGTCAAGAAATCATTTCAGGAGATGTACAACGAACCATCTCGCAATCAGATCCATTGAAAGGTGATGAGTATTTCCGTGAAATCTATTTACGAGAATGCGATCGACTGGCTGAGACTTTGTATGTTGCTAATTACCGTCGTCCTGAAGTACGGCGCTATGCCTTTGATCGTTCTGGTGCTGAGTTTATTCTGGCTGTACCTGGTCCTGCAGACACTGCTGTAGGTTCACGAATTGTTTTACATAATACTTGGCGATAAAGTAGAATATATCTAGGATATATAGCAAGAAAGTTATGACACAAAAAATCACGATGGGTCGTGATAGGCGACAAGATGCTATTGATGCTCAAAATGCAATGCGTCAGTACGGTGGATACAATCCTAATGCTGGTGATATCCCCGCAGTGATGCCATCTGCACCATCATCAACTGCAAATGCACCTGCTGATGATCCCATGGATCGAACAGGTAGTGTTGCTTTAGGCACATCAGGAACAGAAGAACCCAACCAATCTTCTGAACAATTCCAATCAACCGCACTTAATGATCGCTTGGCGAACATTCAAAGAGGCATTGAACGGAGTGAAGGTAATGCATATAACTCTGGCTACAACAATCGTTCTGTAACTGGGAGCATCGGCTAATGAGTAGACGAGCAAATTCTAAAAATCTAGATCCAATGCGCTTTGCACCTGAAGCAAAGTCACTATCCAATCTGCCTGGATCACCGGAGAATACAAATCCGATGAACATGCGAACTGCAGGTCAAGAAGCTACTCCTCCAATTGGTGGATCAAGTATTTATAACGACTCAAACCAAAATGGAGTCTACCCACAAATGGGATCTGCAGTACTTGATCCAATGCAGTACACGCCAACTCAGATGCACACCAGTCCAGTTGGTCAAAAGTTAAATGCTGGTTTTAATTATGGTCAGCAACCACAGCCATCAGCAAATGCTGGTGACCCAATGGAAGGAATGCGCCTTGGTCAAAACGCACAAATGAAAGGCTTGATGGCACATCCATTCTTAGGAATGACAGGATCTCCTGTGATTATTCCTGGTGCTATGGATCCAAGCCTACCAGGCCAAGGTCAACCGTTGATGCAACCCATGATCACAGTAGACGGACAAAACAATTCAAAGAAAGGAGCTAAAGCGTAATGGCTACTACAGCATCGAATAAACAACCCTTACTTGTAGATCGGGTA
>Ga0181419_1000691_pt1 | contig 11740 bp, 9 predicted proteins | sample 42SPOviralmetaG_FD_130144 | JGI IMG/M metagenome (GOLD analysis project Ga0181419, IMG submission 130144) | Marine viral communities from the oligotrophic San Pedro Time Series (SPOT) site, San Pedro Channel, CA, USA - 42 SPOT_SRF_2013-04-24 | ecosystem: Environmental > Aquatic > Marine > Strait...
CACCACTAGTAGCATTTACAGGATGGAGCTGGATAAATCGCTTTTTAACACTATCAATATTCTGAGATATTATATCGGACATTATAAAATAAGAAAATAAAATAATTTTGCTCTAAATTAAAACATTTAGTAGAAAATATTCACGCCATCCATGCCTACAGAAATCGTCCTAACATGGACTAAGAAATTCTTTAACAATTTGACAGGTGTTTGGTTGGCAGCATTGTAATCTAAATACAATACAAGAGACTTACCAACCATGTTAGCACTCGTGCCAACACCAGCACCCATACTGCGGGCCACAAGCCATGAGCCAGGCTCTGAGGCATTAAAGTTATTTGGCACCACATCTGTAGTAGATGGGTTATTTGTTATAAAGTGGAGATTTTTAACATTTATATCTGCCGACCTTAATGCCTTTTCTACTTCATATCTATGGAAACCACTGGTGAAAGATCCAAGGCGATATGGCTTCAATGTAAAGTCCTGTGGTGTCTGGACAACCACTGGGAAGTTCTCCACGGTTAAATCAACACGCCTATCTGGGACTAGCTTAGTGTTAAACTGATAAATATAGCGAGTAGCATCTAGGTATTGACCCTGTAATGAATTACTATTAGTTACATTATCTGTATTAGCCTGCGATGTAGGAACACTCAATATACTCTTAACTCTAGATAAATCTGCCGAAATGACATTTGTAGATACACTCTGTGATCCTGGGATAGCATTATTAATATTTGTATAAGATATAATATCCTGATTATATTGACCCTTTGCTATTGCCCCTGATATAGACTGAACCACGGCAGGAGGTGGCACTACCTTATTAATTACAAGGCGAGGATTAAATATAGTATAACCAAAGTTACCATGACCAGTAGCATTAACACCAGTTGCTAAAGGTGTTCCTGTAGCACTCAAAAGACTCACTACTATGTTAGTGCCTTCCGCCGCAGCACCACCACTTAAATCATTATTCACTGTTACAAGTAAATTACCACTATTACCACCACCAGCACCATCATCAATAACCTTAACTGATGTAACATCGCATACCACTTCTGATGTGCCACCGCCAAGAGCCACAGCATTAGGACTATTAACAAATTCACCCTGGCCAGTAATCCGTATAGTCTGACCCACACGAAACCAACAATTATTTACGGCATTTAACTGCTGCTCACCTTCCAGTGGCTGCTGGCCATTACCTGGCACAATACCAGCACTCGCAGGACCACCAGGTGTATTAAACTGGGATCTAGCAGTTATAACCAGTGTCCGCCTGGCAGCACTGGCAGGAGCACCAGGCTGATCATTAGGAATATTACTACAAGGTAAAGCATTAACACCATCACCATAATTACAAACTCGCATGGCTCTTAAAGCATTCTCTAAAATCATTTCTACTTCGAGTGGGATCATCATGGCAGGGAACGACCTAGGGTTCTGGAAAATACCCCCCAGTAATGGCAGACAAACTTTACGGCGAAGTGGCTTATAACATTCATTGGCATTTAATAGACCATCCACAGGCAATCCTCCCGCAAATGCTCCCTGGGCCGCTAAAGGTGCTATGACTCTATTAGCACTATAAAAGGAATTGTCCTGAGGCATATAACTATTAGAGCAACCCTCTAATTTAGATCTGCGGTTTAAAGCACCCTCAGTCTTGGTAGCATTATAATGTATCTTAGCATAAGTATTGTAGTTAACTAACTCTTCCACAACACGGCCACCCTCAGCACGGATGGTCATCTGGTTTATTAAAGAACTGGCACCTATATCACGCTCTAGGTTTAACATAGGCTGGGCTGCGTTTAATCCTGCTGCCTGTCCTGAATTGGTTAATTCTATCTCACATTCTAAATAACTGGATGCGGCATCTATAAAGCCACACTGGCGGGTTATATCAAAGCGAAGTATACTATCTGGACCAAACTGGGTCCCATTTCGTGCTGGTATTTTGAATGAATCCTGTCCTATTTTAATAGCATCGCTTTTTGGCTTAAACATGTCTATAATATTAACAAATATAAAAAAATTAAAATTAATATTTTAAAGATTTTAAAAATGATTTGCTTAAAAGATTTTTAAAATCTTTAAAGATTGTGATAATCTGCTGAATTAATTACTGGGCTAGAATCAAAGGCAGTAGCTAAAGCAGGCTGTCCTACTGGCTGTTTTGGTGCTGGTGCTTTTGCGGCGGCGGCTGACTCGGCTATAGTGCCTATTGCTACACCAGCATCTATAATACCACCAATTATCTCACCTATACCAGGGAAAGCATCAGCCACGGCATCTTCTGGAGTAACCTTTGATTCATTTGCTGCCAATCTAGCGGCTAAATCTTCAGCAGTTGGTGCTGCGGGTCCACCTGCTCTTGCGGCTAGGTCTTCTGCTGGCCCTGAACTAGAAGCACCTTTAGCTAGGTTAGCCTGAACTTCTTGAGAGTTTAATCTGGCAACAGCATCACCAAATCGTTGATTGGCTGCGGCCTCGGCTTCATTACCTGTATCCAGATTTATTGCTGATCGATCATTTTCAGGTAAAAGCTCAGGTTCTGCGGGCCGTATTGCTGGGCCTTCCCCTTGTTCTTGTCCAGGTGGTAATGCCACATAAGGATTATCACCATAACCTGCTTGCCCAGTTAGCCCAGTTTGTTGGACAGCTGGTGCTTCATCATCATCAAATTGGGGGGGTGGCTTGTATGTGGGCAGGCCGCCGTCTGGTATTGCTGGTGCTTCATCATCATCAAATTGGGGGGGTCCCTTGTATTTAGGCAAGCCGCCTTCTGGTATTTCTGGTGGGGTGCCTGTTGCTGGTGCTTGTTCTGTGGGAGGTCTCCCTCTGTTTTCCTTTGAGAATTTATAAACTATGGAAGGCTTATTGTTTTCTGCCTGCAAAGTTTGTCCCACTGCCTGCCGTTCTGGAGTTTCTGTTTGGGCTAAAGGTGTATAAGGAATATTAGGCTCTTCTGTAGCCGCCGTAGGACCAGAAGGACCCCTTGGTGTAGGCAAATTGCCCTTTAAAGCTGGTGCTTTTGGGTATTGTAAATCGCCAGGTTCAATATCAGATTGGACTGCTTGTATTGGTGCTCGGCCAGTGTCGGGTGGTTCTGGAAGGGCAGCCCGTGGTCTAGGTAGGTTGGGATTTTCAGCAATTGCTTGGCCATCAGCTCTTCTAAGAAATTGATTACCAGTAGTATTAGTATTTCTAGCCATAGATAAAGCCTTTTGGGTATCATTTTGTAAAGATTCTGGTATAGCATTTGTAGTAAAATTGCGTTGAGGACCTTGAGTAAAGTTTTCAACCGACCCACTAAATCTAGTTGCGGCATCTATAGGCTGACCGCCAGGAAGAGTGGCAACGCTTTCAGCCTCAGAAGCACCAGCACCTGCGGGATTTTCAGGTGTAGGTCCTGTGGCTCTACCCCCAGAATTTGGTGGTGGCCTACTTAGGGGAGAACGGACTTGGTCTCCTAATGCTCTTGATCCTACGGCTTTTCCTATTTTATAAATAGTGGGTAGACCGCCATGTAATGCCTTCATAGTTTCTGCTCCTAAAGCTATACTCATATTTTCATGTCCTAATCTATATGCTGCTTCAGCACCAGAATACATTTGGTGCTCTAAATCAAAATTGTTTACTCTACTTTCCGCCTCACTTTGGAAATTCTGAAAGCCTTGGGCCTGATCATTTAATCTCGCTAACATTGACATTATTATATTATATTCATATATTATAAATGAATAAATATTTAAAAATAATTTTAGAAAAAATAGAGTCTATATTTAATTATATCTACTATACCCAACCCAATATTTACCATCTAATTAGATGAATCTTCCTTTAACATAGTTTTATTGCCAGTTTTTATATCTTCCTTAGTCTGTTTTGTAGGATTGATTATATTACCATTCTCATCATATCTTGACCATACTAATTCTGGCTCATTTGTCTGCCCGCCCCACTTCCATAGTTTCATATCACGGAAATCACTAAGAAGAAATCCATATTTCTCTGCTGTGGCTTCATTATAACATTTTAAAAAATTCTCCTCACCACCCATCATACTATGTAGTTCTACTACATCTGCTAATTGTTTACTACTGGGCTGATAGAAAGTAATAGTGTGTGATATATTACTTCTAATACTACTTGGTAAACCATTCTTTATTGCCTGTAAACTAAATATAACTAATTGTCTATTATGTCTACATGTAGAGGCAACTCTATTACATATTGAATTCATCTTAATACTCCCTAAGCAATCATCCAGTAATAAACAGGATAGTGCCTTTTCATCATTGGGTGTGTCCATTAACATCTGGAATAAACCGCCTACTAGTTCTTCTGAATACTGGGTCTCAGTAAAATCCGCATAATCTCTAAGGTGGCAACTGGTCAGATCATTCATTATAGTTGGACTTATAATATATAAACCACCTTCAAATAAATCTTTAAAAAAATCATCTCTTAATAAAAGATTAGATATAAAATTAGATTTACCAGAACCAGGTGGGGCAAATAGTGCCAATACACCACCACCCTTTTCTAACATAGTATGTAGAGGTCTAGGGAGCTCCCTTTCGATTGGTGCGAAATCGTCCATCTTTCTTACACCATATATCTTATAATCTGGCTTCTCCTTTTGTTCCTTAATTTTACCAATTTTTTTTTTAGGCATTTACTATAATATAAGATAATATTTATTGATTAAATCCAAACAAATTAGTCATTACATCATTACTAGCCTGCTGCTGCTGGGTATAAACTGGCTTATAAGGCTGCTGCTGGACATAGGGATTGTGCTGTTGTGGGGCCACAAATTGCTGCTGCTGGTTACTGGGGTGACTGGCTGGCATCTGGGGATATGTCATAGGATGTGGGATATGGGCCTTAGGGACTGGTTTCTGTTTTTTCTTGGTATCAATAAAATTGCCTATAGTCTTTTCCATAAGTTTGGTTAATCTTTCTTCGTCCCAGGTAGCATCCTTTAGAGCTCTGGCCTTTTCTTCTTTATAAATCTTTGCTCTCAAATCCATGTAGACATCATCGCTGATCTCTTTCTCTACTTTCTTCTGTTTTCTCTCTTGGATATCTGCTCTCTTAGCCGCCTTCTCTAAATCTCTCTTCTCTTTATTAGCTAACCTTTTAATTCTACTGGCTTCCTGTGCCTTCTTTAATGCTAACAATTTCTTCTCACTACATTTTCTCTTTGGCTTCCCAGTAATTTTACTTATTACTACTTTTGGCTCTTCTGGCTTTTCAAATACTTCTACCTCCTCTTTAATATCATGGTCTTCTTTAATATCATTATCTTCTTCTACTTCTTTAATATTATGGTCTTGTTCTTCTATTTTTATTTCTAGTGCTGGTTCTGTAATATCATGGGGTTCAATAGTTGCTGGATCAATAGGTAAAATGTCTGACATCTTTATATATAGAATATATTTTTATTTTACATCTATATTAAAATTATATATCTGTATTATTATATACTATATATTTAATGAATCTTTCTGATGCACTGGATGCCGAATATGGTAAAAATCCAATGGAACAATTACAAAATGTCTTATTTGAGACTAAGGAGAAATTAGATGAGAAAACATATAGGATAGTATGTGAATTGATGCTAAAGGTAGATAAAATGATAGAACATCCACAAAATGAATTACATTGTTATACTTTTAAGTTAGTGACACCAATTATTTCTGCTACAGATGTAATAAAACAGCAACTAGATTATATGAGTGATAATTATAATAGTGATTATGAATTAGAACATGAGGATGATGATGAGGATAATATTGAATTTGTAGAAACTACTACTTATTGTAAACTATATTTAAAAGAAAAAATACAAGCTATAATGACCCATGATGATAGGAAATATATGAAAAAAATAGTTAGAGATGCTATGAAAAACCCACAGAGTTGTAAAAATTATGAAAGTAGTTTAAGTGTAGTATTTGCTCTACATTCAAACAAAATACATACTATTCTAAAAAATCATATAGATATAGAATGGACTAAACAGGGTAAAACAATAATAGTGCCAACAATAATTAAGCCGTGGCTTTCAACTCCAATTTCTTTGAGCGAGTTATAATAGCACTGGTGCGTTTTTCTATTGGCTCTGCTTCTCTAACATATATACTCTTAGTAGTATTTAATACTTTCTGGATACCATATAAATCAATTACCTTCTTTAACTCTAGGCAGTTTGAACATAGTGACTGATGGCACCATTCATCTTTGCTTCCACACATTACACAACAATAATTAAACATCTATACATTAACTCAATATTATTATTTCTTTGTAGATTTAAAATTATATATAGATTGATATTTTCATATTTTCATATTTTTAATTTCAATATAGAGAATATGAATAATATGATAGAATTATATTTATTCTGAGTTTTTGTTTTTTCACATAGTCTTTTATTTTATTCATATTATTCATATTATTGTTTTTTATATTTATATTATTAAAATATTAAAATATGAAAGTATATAAAGGTAGTATACATTTATACTATAATGAAAAGTAATACTAACAAACTAAGTAACCTTTCAGATGAACTCGACTACTTTAAAAACAAAGTAGTAGAAATACAACTACAGATAGATTTAATTAATAGTGATTTAATTAAACCAGTAGAATGCTGTGGCAGAAAGTTTGATTCAAAGAAACTACTATCTAAACACAGAGAAACTAAGGCTTGTAAATCCAGCAGGGGTGCTAAACATTTTACTTGCCCAAGATGTAATAGAAAATTCTTTGATGGATATTCATCACTAGAAGAATTATCTAAACATCCACTAGAGTTTTTAAAATCTACATATAAAAAACATGTAGATGAAGGATGCTTTAGTGCATGCCCCACTTGTGGTAAAGCATTTAACACTCAATATATGTTTAAATCACATAAGTGCGAAGTAATAGAAGTAATAGATAAAAAAGATCGTGAGTGGGATACAAAGCCACGAACTTGGGATACATGGCGACATGAAGGTAAACTCTATGATCATAACCTTGAGTCAGATGAAATCTTTAGACATGGCAAATATATAGGCTATATTAAAGATAAGTTATTTGTATTTGATTCCGATGCTGAGTCTACCGATGAAAGTTCCTATGAGTCTGATAGGGAAATTACTGATGATAATGATGAGTCTGTGTCAACATCAGTAAAATTAAAATCTATGGTTATAATATGAAATATATTATTCCAACATTAAAAAGATCAACTATAATTAAAAATAGAACTTTAGCATTACTAAAGCGACATGGTATTAAGCCTAAAGATATATATTTATTTTGCGTAGGTGAAGGCGGCGACATATCAAACTACATTAAAACCCTACATGGTGAAGGCTATAATATAATACAAGGAAAAAAAGGCATAGGACCTCAACGCAATTTTATGTCAAATTATTTTGAAGAAGGTGAAGCATTAGTAACTATAGATGATGATGTAGAAGAAATATATGATAGATGTAGTCCTAAAAAATTAAAACCAATTAAATCTTTAACTGATCTTGTAAATAAAATGTTTAAAATAATGGATAAAGAAAATGCCACATGCTGTGGGGTGTACCCTATCAAAAATCCTTTCTATATGAAAGAAGGCTATACTACTAATCTGAAGTTCTGTATTGGGCAGTTTAGATGTTTCTATAATATAAAAGAAATAGAGACATCACGGAAATATAAACTTCTAGAAGATTATGAAATTAGTCTAAAACATTTTTTAACATCTGGCAAAATTATCAGATTTACCGATATCTGTCTGAAGGCGAACTATGCGAGTTTAAGTGGGGGTTTGAGCAGTGTAGCCGACAGAAGATATATAGTAAAAAAAAAAGAAGTAGAAGAATTTTACCATGATTTTAGTGTTTATTGTAGTATCTATGATAGACCCACAGCAGGGGGCAACCACAAAGTGGATATTAGATTTAGAAGAGGTGCGGGGGATCTATGTATCTGGCATGAACTATAGATTTGCTTTAAAGATTTTAAATCTTTAGATTACTGGGAGTATACCATTCATACCCATTATTTTTTTAACATTGGGGTCTGCCCCTCTTTTTATATTTAATTCTAATTTCATTATACCAATTAAATCATCTATAGTTTTTCTTTGATCTGTAGTAAAGTCTTTAAAGCTGACTTCTACCATAAATTCATTTATTGTATAATTATCTGGATTATTGAGTGGTCTATAATAGGCATTAAATGGCTCATATTGTATTAATAGCTCACTTGCGGCAGTAGTATCTTCTATGTCTACTGGTATAGTTCCTACTAAGCGGTCTTCACCATTTGTGGTGTCAACAGCCGCACCAATTGTCTGGAAATTGTTATAAGTTCCACTATAATTTTTGGCAGTTAAATTGAGTAGATAGACATTAAGGAGTTTGGGTAAAAATGCTAAGCCGCCGTCATCAACACCACGGACTACCCATGTTTCACTGACAATATCAAATTTGTAGAAATCAGATATTTTATTTTTGCCTATCCAGTAGACAGAATAATTACCATTAGTATTATCTTGATCTTTATAATTTGTTTTCCATCCTATATTTTTATTGAGTGGTGTGCCATCATAACTAACTAACTTAGTAGACTGATTTGACTGGCCAGCCGCAGACTGGTGATATGAATGTAGTCCTATTGCGGACCACCAATTTATCTCTTGATTATTGCGGCCATCTAACACAGGCTGGATTTTAACTGAGTCATGGTAGGCATAATCATCATTAAATTTAGCCTGACCTTGTCTAATAGTATCTACACTCTTTTGTATATATTGTATATCAGTAAAGGTATTTCCTGCTTGATTGCTACTACTTGTAAATATAGGGACTATATCTATACTACTTGAATTTAATGTTTTTCTTGATGTATATATAGTTGTAAAAGTGTCAATAGTAGCACCTACAGCACCCATCAAAATATTAAATACATATTCATAACTGCCATTTATAATATTACCTCTTTTACAGGATATAGCAAAGACATCATTAGCATTTGTAAATTTACACACATGGCGGGCTGGTTTAAAATTACTATTATAACCTGCTACTAAGTTAGCACCATCATATACATTATTGGCCAGTTGTCCATCAATAATCCTATAAACTGGGACGGCACCACTTAGTGTATATTCTATACCTATATCAATAATATCAGTTGCATGAGCGGGTAGTGGTAAATAGCCATCACTAACACCTGGTCCATGTCCTTCTAATGATAATCCCCACGACATAGAGCCACCTGCTAATGTTGGCACACATCTAATATATCCTCCATTAGTTTCAATTGAGGCTGTATTACCACATGCCATAGATCCTTCACCAACTACCGCAAGGCTAGCAATAGTATTAGTGGCTCCATTCCAAGTAAAATTCTTTCTATCATCTGCCGCAGAAATATCTAGGGGAATTGTGGTGTCTAATAATCTAATATAGGGTGTGTATATTACATTTAATTTAATACCAGTTTGTTTATTACAATTTAATAGGACATTATTATAAAGGACTGCTGGGTTACCACCAAAGGCAGGGCGTGTAATAGATACATTGGGATCTCCTACTGGTTCATTACCAATACCTATTGATATATCCTCATATTCAGAGCAGTCAGTAGACTCATAGAAAGCATAGGCATTTGTAATAGCTTGTGATATAACCCAACTGATTTTAGGTTTATCTCCGTCGGCAGTAGCCCCAGGACTTCCTTCTAAATAGACATAATTATTAGTCCAGAATTCATAAGTGCCACTAAAGAATTTATTGGCTGAGAGTGTAGGCTCAATCTGTGTGATATTTTCATATTGAGAATAAGCAGTAAACAGGTCAGTCCATGTAATATCTTTATATATACCATCTATTACTACCTGTAGACAGACTTCCCCTCTTTCAGCTATAGTTAACTCAGGGACTCTTAATATATTTTGGACAAATACTGGCAGAACCAGATTGGCTTTTGTCATAGTCACAGAGGCATTTTTAGGTAGAATGATAGGATCAGAGAAGTAATTCTGAAACTGAGCCTTATCAGATGTTAGTACTACATTTAAACTTGACATTATATATTATTATAATATATATATTTTGACATAACTTTTTATAATAGTTTTGATATAACTTTTTTTAAAAGTTAATTGAGTAAATTAATATTATCTTCTATTTGTATTGTAATATTAGTATCATCTCTCAATAGATCTGTTATTTTTTTTCCATCTACACTGGATATCTGAACATCCAGTCTATTTAGAGGTATCTCCATAGCATTGTTTAATGGTATCCAAACTTTAGATGGCGGGGTGCATTCAATGATTTCATCATTGCCGACTTCCTCTGTGTGCTGGATCATAGGCATCTGATAAATTGTTTTATCATAGGATTTGTTAGCACCATTGAGGGTTCTATGTGGCAGGTTTGTTATTTCTATATTCATAACCTCATTATCGGTTTGTGATATTTCAGTATCGCAGTCTATTCTACTTGTCCAGTCATTTGGCGGGACAGGGTTTGGTGCTAGAACTCTGGGCACTTGTATTATATTGCCATTAACATCAGGTTCAGGTAGAATAAAATCCAGCATATCTGCTGACCCACTACCAGTAGGCACATCTGTTTCTACTAGGCCCTGACCTATACCAGCATAAGCATCTGTGGATAGTGTTGTAACTCTATTATTATCCCTTAATAACTGATTGGCTGGAATAAATAGATTGTTAATTATAGGTGATGCTAAATCTAATGGTGCTACACTCTGTGGTTTGCTTAAAAATACTCCCACATTTTGTGGTGAATTTGTAAATCCGACATTATTATATGGGTCTTGTGTTCCTTGTGCCTGTGTGGGCACTATAATGGCATTTGTAGCATTAGGATAAAAATCTATATCTTGAGGGGATTGACCTGGTCTTTCAGTAAACCATCTATTGATTTCGGCATAAGATGGCACTATTCTCTGTGCCCCTTTCATAGCCTGGACTTCTACACCCCATCCTTCTGTATTGTCTGCTCTAAGATTACTCTGGAATATTCTAATATTTGATATATAAGTCAAAGGACTATAATCATTATAGTTAGTGAGTGTAGCATCCTCTAAAGGATTTATACCACCAATACTATTATAAGGTGCTATTGTTCTGCCTTGTGGTATTGCTGTGCTTGTGGGACCTGATACATATGTGGTTGAAACTGGGGCACCAGCTGATTTACTAATTTCTATAATGGTAATTCTAAATGTATTAAGATTACTACCATAATTTAATAGATTAACATTATATGTATGACCTTGGGTATTATCACTTGATCTCATATTAATCCTGGTGACATTGTCTGCCTCATCTACAAAAGTCCCCGTAATTGTTGTGGCGTTGTCCAGTGTTAATCTCCAATCAAATGCCTGGCTCTGATTTAAAAATACTTCTAAAAATTTATTATTATTTCCACCTATAATTGTTCTTGTATCTTTATCAAGTGCTAGTGGTATCATTTGTTCTGCCAAAACATTAAACATAAAACTGGCACATATCATAGTAGGGGCACTACAGGAGAAAGGCTCAGTTGCCAGTAAGAAAGTGCTTGGTATTTCTATAACACTGCCATTTGCCCGTCTGACTCCGTCTATATTACTAAACCCTTGGACTGCTGCGGCGTATCTCCATTGTGCGTAGTCACTCACACCATCTTCATAGGATAATAAA
>Ga0181419_1000694_pt1 | contig 11722 bp, 6 predicted proteins | sample 42SPOviralmetaG_FD_130144 | JGI IMG/M metagenome (GOLD analysis project Ga0181419, IMG submission 130144) | Marine viral communities from the oligotrophic San Pedro Time Series (SPOT) site, San Pedro Channel, CA, USA - 42 SPOT_SRF_2013-04-24 | ecosystem: Environmental > Aquatic > Marine > Strait...
ATGCCAATGGTGATTTAGATGTAGACGGACACACTGAGTTAGATGACGTAAATGTATCTGGTGCTATTACTGCAACTACCTTTACTGGAAATTTAACCGGTATTGCTTCTACTGCAACTAAATTAGAAACATCAAGAAACTTTAGTATTTCTGGAGATTTTGTAACTGCTTCTTCGATCAGTTTTGATGGTACTGGAGACGTATCACTTGGAGCAACAATTGCTACTAACTCTATTGGACTTGGGACTTATACAACTGGTGATTATGTTAAGTCTATTAGTGGAACCGGAAATGAAATAACAGTAACCAGTGGAACTGGAGAGGGTTCAACACCTGTCATTTCAATTCCAGATAATCCAACACTTCCTGGAACAACTGTTACTATTGCAACTGACTTACAAGTTAATCGCAATTTAAATGTTACTGGAAATATAACAATTGGAGGAACCACAGCATTCGTTGATGTTGAAAGACTAAGAATTACTGATGCTGATATCATTCTTGGATACAGAACAGATTCTAATAATAATGATGCTTCGAACGATACTACGGCAAGTCATGGTGGTGTCGCTGTTGCATCAACAGAAGGGTCTCCTTTAATTAGTCTTATCGGTGCTGGTGAAACACTTCCTGCCACATATAAAAAGATTATGTGGTTTCAGTCCGGTGCTTTTACTGGACTTGCTACTGATTCTTGGTTGACAAACTATGCATTTGGTGTTGGAACAACATCAATGTCGGCAGGAACAAAGTTTGCCGTTGGTAACATCGAAACAGATTTTGATGATATTACGTCTGTTAGGAATATTAATGCTTCTGGTATTGTAACCGCAACTAATGGTTTTATTGGTAGTCTTACTGGAACTGCTACAACTGCCAATAATCTTTCTAATGGTTCTAATATTACTGAAGGAACTATCAATGATGCTAGATTGCCAGATTTGATCACATCAAATATTGATGCTTCTTCTGGTGTTTCTACTTTTATCGGACTTAAAGTCGGAACAGCAATTACAATGTCTGCCGGTATTATAACTGCAACAAAATTTGTTGGTGATGGATCTGAATTAACTGATATTACTGCTTCACAAGTAGGTGCTTTAAGTGGAGTAATTATAAGAGAAGAAGGAGGATCATCACTTGGTAGTGTTGGAGATATTAATTTTGTTAGTGGAAATTTAACTGCAACAGCATCTGGTGCTGCCGCCACCATTACATTATCAAATAATCCAGAATTTACTAGCACTGTTATTGGAACTGGGGTTACTATTAACTCTAGTGGTATCAATGCTACTACTGGCATTATAACTGCATCAAGTTTTATTGGTGATGGATCTGGATTGAGTGGAATTTCTGGTGGAACTGCCTTTGACGAAAATGAAACTACTAATCAATCTCAGACTATTCCTTTTTATGTCTCCACTGCAACTACTGATGTTGCCGGTGTTTCGACACAAAGTTTTGTATTCAACCCATCAACTAAAAGTCTTGGCATAGGAACAGATGCTCCAACATCAAGTCTTCATGTCGTTGGTGATGCTAAAGTTACGGGTATTGTAACTGCTTCTACATTAGTATCAAATGTTGCTGACGGCACATCTCCACTAACTGTTTCTTCCACTACTTTAGTTACAAATCTGAATGCTGATAAGTTAGATGGTGTTGACTCTACTTCCTTCCTTCGTAGTGATGCTGCCGATATCAAGACTTCTGGTAACCTAAGGTTTAATAATTCTGTCGAGGCTACATTTGGTAATTCTGATGATCTAAGAATTTATCATGAAAGTGGATATAGTTATATAATACAAGAAGGGACGAATAATTTAGTTATTGAGCAAACAACTGATGACGTGGATGTTGTCATCAAAAGTGATGATGGTTCTGGATCTACAACTAATTACTTCGTTGCTGATGGTAGTACTGGTGAGGCTATTCTTTATCATTATGGTAGTCAGAAACTTGCTACCAAAGATGGAGGTATTGAGGTAACTGGTATTGTAACTGCCACTACATTTAGTGGTGCTTTGAGTGGCAATGCAACATCAGCGACTACTGCAACCACTGCAACTAATGTAACCGTAACTGCTAATAACTCAACAAACGAAACTGTATATCCAGTATTTGTAGATGGAGCTACCGGATCACAAGGTGCCGAAACTGATACTGGATTAAGTTATAATCCAAGTACAGGTACTTTAACTGCAACAGAATTTGTTGGTGGAGGTTCTGGAATAACTGGTCTTACTGCAGGTCAAGTAGGTGCTTTAAGTGGAGTAATTATAAGAGAAGAAGGAGGATCATCACTTGGTAGTGTTGGAGATATTAATTTTATTAGTTCTAATTTAACTGCAACAGCATCTGGTGCTGCCGGCACCATTACATTATCAGATACACCAACATTTACTAGCACTGTTATTGGAACTGGGGTTACTATTAACTCTACTGGTATCAATGCTACTACTGGCATTATAACTGCATCTTCTTTGGATGCTGCGATTTCTGAATGGGTGTTATCGGGTGCTGATGCAAATGAAAATTATGGATTTACAGGACCCGGACTTGATGGTGAAGAATTTGATCCTACACTTTATCTTGTAAGAGGTCAGAAATATAATTTCAAAAATAGTAGTGGCGGTCATCCAGTTCAAATTCAGAGCACTCCAAATGGATCGACAGGAACACAATATAATGATGGAATAACTAATAATCCTGCTGGAGACGGAACAACTCTTTCGTGGAATGTTCAATTTGATGCTCCAGATGTTCTTTATTATCAATGCACATCTCATGATGCCATGGGTGGTAAGATTTACATTGGGAATAGTGGACAATCAATTACTGTTGATGGTAATGTTGGAGTAGGGACAACAAATGCATCAGGTGCCGTTCTTACGAGTAATACAAGTATAGTTCATGCCGGTATTGTTACTGCAAACTACTACTATGGTGATGGTGCAAATCTTATTAATCTTCCTGCTCCTGCTGGAGGAGGAGATAAGTATAATACTGGAATCACAACATCAGTTTATGTTTCAATCACTGGTGGTATTGGAACTGCACAAGCAGGACTTTCCACAGTTGCAGCAAATAATGACATCTTTATTGGTCCTGGAATTGCAACGCAATTCCCATCAACTGCAGGTAAGAGTTATATAATCGAATCTATTCATGTAACGAACATTTATAATACAAATCTCTATCTAACTTCAAGACATGACTTTAATGGAGGAGAAAATGTTCCAACTGCACAAAGAGTTGTAATTCCTTATCAAGGTGCTTTAGAACTTTTAGAAGAACCAATCATTGCGAAACCATCAGATATTTTAAGATTCCAAGCATTTGTTGGAGTGGGAACAACCGCTACTGGAGTTAATAATGGATTGGATTCATTCATAACTTATACTGAAAAGGATGATGCTAATTTTATTGGAATTGGAAAAACGGTTGTTACACCAGCAGGAACAGAACTGTTCACTTCAAATACAAACCCATCTGTTATTCAATCAATTCGATTATGTAATTATGAGTTGGACTTTGATGTTGATGCATCAGTATCCATTTATCGAGGAGGAAGTGTTGGAGGTATTCTAACCACAGGTGCCAGACAAGGATATTTGGTGTATAATTTAACAGTTCCTAAGAATAGTGTAATTGAGATTTTAGAGAGACCAAAGTATCTTGCTGCAAATGATACTGTTGTTGTAGGGGTTGCCGGAACCACTCTTACAAATAGTCTTTCTTCTACTTTATCCGGTAAATATATAACATAGTATTATTGAATTTTTTTTATGAGTAAATTGAAAGAAGGTATTATTTTTCCAACGAATTTTTATACTTCTGATATCTTCAATGAGTATCAGAATCAAAAGTATAAAAACTTTTTAACTGAACTTTCCAAAAGAACAGAAGGTAAACGGAGAAGTAATCGTAATGGTTGGCAGAGTGATACTTTGTTATGGAAAGAAGATATTTTTAAACCACTTTTGGATGAAGCACTTGGTGCCACACAAATAATTGCCAAGAGATTGTCTAATAAAGAACTTCCACAAATGGTTGTGAGGTCAATGTGGGGAAATATCAATCCAAAAGGTGGATTTAATTTCACTCATGTCCATCCTTCTGGGTGGTTGAGTGGAGTATACTATATACAATTACCCGAAGAAAATAATGAAATAGTTTTTCAGGATCCAAGACCCGCAAGAATGATGGATTTTCAAAGAAGTTCTTTGATTGTAGATGAATATTTTTCACATCATCCTAAGATAGGAGAACTGCTTTTATTTCCTTCTTGGTTGCCTCACTTTGTTTCACCAAATACATCGGATCAAAATCGAATTTCAATTTCATTTAATATTGAGTTAATAGTATGAGTATCTTAATTGCAATGCCCTGTTATGGTGGATTGGTCAGTGATAAAACTGCAAAGGGATTATTTAATCTTGGTAAAAATTTAAGAAGTGCCGGAGTTGATCATGGTCTGTTAACGATGTCAAATGAAAGTCTTGTGACTAGAGCAAGGTCAAGAATAGCAAACTTCTTTATGAATAATACTGAGTATGAGAGGATATTATTTATTGATGCTGACATTGGATTCCAATCAGAAGATGTATTCAATCTTTTAAAGTACAATAAAGATATTGTATGTGGTGCTTATCCAATGAAAGGTATTCCACTTAGATACAATTACACTTTTTCGGAACCAAGAGAAGAAGAAGGTGAATTGATTAAAATTGAAAACATTGGATTTGGTTTTTGTTTAATCAAAAGAAAAGTATTTGAAAGTATTCAGCAAAAACATGGTGAAGAACTAAAGTATTATCCACCAACAAATAATAGTTCAACACCACCAACAGAAAAAGAGTATCATAATTCTTATCATTACTTCTTAGAAATTAGAAAAGACATGAGTTTTCTTCCAGAAGATTTCTCATTTTTTGAGAGAGCAAAGAGTGTTGGGCATTCTTCTTGGTTAAATAGTAGTATAAGATTGGAACATGTAGGTTCTCACGTTTACTGCGAAGGATAACTAATGGCACAGGGAGTTTTCGGTCTCAATAAAGTTTATAAGAGGCAATACCAAAACATAAAAGACGATAACTTCGAAAGTTGGCCAGAGAGTGCTACTTATGGTTACTTTGCTGGTGGTGAAGTTCCTGGTGCTAATGCCTGTACAATAGACCGTCTTGATTTCTCTAATGAGACCACATCAGTACCAGGAACTGGTTTATCTCAAGGAAGACAAGATTTAGCAACAGTCTCAAATAGTTCTTATGGTTATTTTGCCGGTGGTCTTACCGGTCCATTAGACACAATAGACCGTATTGATTTCTCTAATGAGACTTTATCATTACCAGGTGATGATCTACCTCAAGCAAGAGATAGTTTAGCAGCAGTATCAAGTAGTTCTTATGGTTACTTTGGCGCTGGTCAAGCACCAGGTCCTAATGTCTGCACAATAATGCGTCTTGATTTTTCTAGTGAAACTTTCTCTGCACCAGGTAAAGATCTATCTGAAGCAAGACGACGTTTAACAGCAGTATCAAATAGTTCTTATGGTTACTTTGCTGGAGGTTTTGAACCACCTTTTGTCTGCACAATAGACCGTATTGATTTCTCTAGTGAAACAATGTCAATACCTTTTGGAGCAGGGAATGGTTTACCTCAAGGAAGGTTTGATTTGGCAACAGTCTCAAGTAGTTCTTATGGTTACTTTGGTGGTGGTTCTAGTCCACCTTATGTTGACACAATAGACCGTCTTGATTTCTCTAATGAGACTATATCAGATATAAGTGATTTATCTCAAGCAAGAAGTGGTTTAGCAGCAGTCTCAAGTAGTTCTTATGGTTACTTTGGTGGTGGTTTTACTCCACCTTATGTTGACACAATAGACCGTCTTGATTTCTCAAATGAGACTGTAACAGTACCAGGTAATGATTTACCTCAAGCAAGATATAGATTAGCAGCATTATCCGGAGGAGCATCATACCGACCAAAAGGTTCAAGAACTTATGGTTACTTTGGTGGTGGTCAACCTACAAAGTTAACAATAGTTGATCGTATTGATTTCTCAAGTGATACTTTCTTCGCACCAGGTAAAGATCTATCTCAAGGAAGACAATATTTAGCAGCAACCTCAAGTAATTCTTATGGTTACTTTGGTGGTGGTAGAAATCCTTCGGTTAGTCCTTCTAATTTATCAACAGTAGATCGTCTTGATTTCTCTAATGATACTACATCAGATGTAGGTGATTTATCTATAGGTAGATTTGCTTTAGCAGCATGTTCAAGTAGTTCTTATGGTTACTTTGCTGGTGGTAGAGATCCAGGATCATCACCAACTTATATTAGCACAGTAGACCGTCTTGATTTCTCAAATGAGACTTTATCATTACCAGATCAAGGTCGATCTATTCTTACGCAAGGTTCATCAGTAGTCTCAAATAGTTCTGATGGTTACTTTGCTGGTGGTTACAACCCTATTAACACAATAGAACGTCTTGATTTCTCAAGTGAGACTTTCTCATTACCAGGTGATGATTTACTTGTAAGCAGGGGTTTTACAGCTGCATCCTTTAATAATTCTTATGGATACTTTGCTGGTGGTAGATCTCCAAGTTACAAATCCACAGTAGATCGTCTTGATTTCTCTAATGGGACTATGACACCGGGTAATGATTTATCTCAAGCAAGGAGTCATTTTGCAGCAGTCGAAAATAATTCTGATGGTTACTTTGCTGGTGGTGGAGAAGGTGCATCTCGGCCCTGTACAATCGACCGTCTTGATTTCTCTAGTGAAACAATGTCAACACCTTTTGGAGCAGGGAATGGTTTACCTGCAGGCAACAATGGGTTTGCAGCAGTCTCCAACTAAATAATCAAAATTACACTATGAAAAAATGAAGTCTGGAGCAACTGAAAGTTCTTTTTATTATCTTGCTCAACATTATAAATTTCCAGAAAATGTTGAAGTATCAAGAAGTATAGAAGAACTTATACAATCAAATAAGCAATATAAAATACTTTGGGCACATGATAATTGTGACCAACCACAATTCCTAAGACTTCCTGAGATTGTGTCTCAAATTGATAAGATTGTCTGTGTATCAAATTGGGAAGCAGAACAATATATCAAACACAATCGAGCACCTGCGGATAAGATTACTGTAATTTATAATGGTGTTGCAGATTTATTTAATCCAAAGAAATCAAAATCGAAAACTGCAATTTTCTTTTCGGCACCTCATAAAGGAATTGCACCACTACCAAAAATCTGGAAACAGGTAATCAAAAATCATCCAGATGCAAAACTAAAAGTATTTTCTTCTTATGATCTTTATGGTCAGGATCATGTAGAAAGAATTAAACTCCAAGAGCACTTTGATGCGATAGAAGAACTTAAGTCTCTTCAGGGAGTAGAGTATTCTCCATGTATTGATCGTGAAGAACTTTTACCACATATTCAGGATGCTGCATTCTTTATTCATCCTAATGTATGGGAAGAAACCTTCTGTGTTTCGATGGCAGAAGCAATGGCTTGTGGATGTTTTCCAATTGTAAGTGACATTGGAGCACTCAGAGAAGTGTCTTTTGATCGTGGAAAATATGTTCCTATGTTGGGAGAGAATACCAGTTCTGGGTGGAAACCATCTACAAAGTTTATCAATGAGTTTGCACAAGAAATTTCAAGGTGCTTTGATTTCTTTCATAAGCAACCAGAAAGTTTTTATGCCGCAACAAATGAACTATCAACGATTATTAAAAAGAATTATAATTGGAAATATATTTCTGAACAGTGGAATAATTTTATAGAAGTGGTTACAGAGAAAGCAAAGTTTATTGATGACCAATACATTTATACTGAAGTTTATGAGAAGAATGAGTATGAGGTAGAGAGTTTTGATAAAGATGATGTAGTGATAGACATTGGAGCACATAGAGGATTTTTTACAAAACTTTGTATGGATAAAGGATGTAAACAAGTTCATTGCTTTGAGCCAGAACCAGAAAACTTGCAGCAACTTATAAACAACTTAAAGGATTATACACATTTCCAACCTTATAATCTTGCAGTTTCTGATAAAAAAGGTGAGAAAAACCTAATGAAAATGGCTGGATGGAATACTGGAATACATTCATTCTACCAATCAAATGGTGTTCCTATTAAGGTGCAGACAGTATCATTAGATGACATTCTTATTAATTTTCCTAAAGTATCTTTAATTAAGATTGATACCGAAGGTGCAGAGTGTGAAATCTTATTCAATTCTAAACTCTTATTTAAAGTAGATAAGATTGTGGGGGAGTATCATAACTACATAAACAATCATGCTCTTCAAAATATAATTGATTTTTTAGAAAGTAAAAACTTTAAGATCGAAAAGATAAAAGAACATAATGCAGATAGTGGAACTTTCTTTGCCGTCAACAATACTAAATAAAGTAACAAGATTAAAAAAATTGATAAGTATGTCTAACAATTATGAAGCAATTGCACTTGCATCTTCTACGGAAGTTTTGGATGATAAGAATGAATTCATGTTCAAAGTTCTCAATGAAGCAAATCGTTGGACTGAAAGTGAAGTAGAACTTGCACAAGGTCGTTCAGATTTTCAAATTGAAAAGTTTATTATTCATGATAATTTCACTATTCCATCTGCATTTAAATCTGCATTAATTAATCGTAAGAGTGTTGCAGAAGGTCTTCTTTCAAAAATTATTGATGCAAAGAAAGAAGCAAGAGAGTTTCATTATAAGTGGGAAGGAAAGGATAAGACACAACCAATCTGGTGGAAGACCCGTGATGGTGGTGAAGAATTATGTTGGTATGATATTGATGAATTTCATTTTCATCGGATGCTTGAGGGACTTAATCACGGTTTCAAAGCATCGGTCCAAGAACTTGAATGTTTTGATAAATTGATTAGTCGTTTGATTGAACTGAATGGTGGTAAATTAGTTAATAAAGAGCAGTTTGATGCAGATCAACCAGACTATTGGGAGAGGAGACTTTCGAATCAATCTATTGATGATTTGTTTGCAGCAAGAACTGGTGTGAATGCTGGTAATATTCGTTCTATGAGAAGAGCAAGTGCTCCTACTGTATTAGAAAATGATGTAAATAGAACTAAAGGTTCATTTGGTGATCCAACTAATCCTCTTGATTTTCTGAATAAACTTCAAGAGAATGTTTCTGCTGGTATTTCTGAAATTACTAGTATGGATCAAAAAATTCTTTCATCTATTGAGGAAGAACAAAAGCAATTTAATGGATCATTATTTAACCAAGAATTAAAACAGTAAAATCTTATGGCTATCATAGGAGACGTATTTGGATTAACTTCTATTTACGAGAGACAAGTAGAAAATATTGCAAATGACAACTTTGAGAGTTGGCCGGAGAGTGCTACTTATGGTTACTTTGGTGGTGGTGAAGCACCTCCTAATGTCTGTACAATAGAACGTCTTGATTTCTCAAATGAGACCATATCATTACCAGGAAATAATCTACCTCAAGCAAGAAGGGCTTTAGCAGCAGTCTCAACTAGTTCTTATGGTTACTTTGGTGGTGGTGTTAATCCATCTTTGAGTCCTGATTATGCCTGTACAATAGAACGTCTTGATTTCTCGAATGAGACTTTATCATTACCAGGTAAGATTCTATCTCAAGCAAGAGCTGGTTTAGCAGCAGTCTCAAATAGTTCTTATGGTTACTTTGGTGGTGGATTTTTCTCACCACCACCTACTAGAGTCTGTACAATAGACCGTCTTGATTTCTCTAGTGAAACTATAACGACACCTTTTGGAGCAGGGAATGGTTTATCTCAAAAAAGAAATGGTATAGCAGCAGTCTCAAGTAGTTCTTATGGTTACTTTGCTGGTGGTCTTGCTCCACCTCGTGTCTGTATAATCGACCGTCTTGATTTTTCTAGTGAAACTTTATCGTTACCAGGTAATGATCTACCCACAGCAAGAAATGTGTTAGCAGCAGTCTCAAGTAATTCTTATGGTTACTTTGCTGGTGGTAATCCTGTTTCACTACCATCAGCACTAGTAGAACGTATTGATTTCTCGAATGACACAATATCAACACCAGGTAATGATCTATCTCAAGCAAAAGATCAACAAGCAGCAGTCTCAAATAATTCTTATGGTTACTTTGCTGGTGGCGAACCAGTTCATAGCATAGTAGACCGTCTTGATTTTTCGAATGAGGTTACCTCACTACCAGGAATTGGTTTACCTGAAGGAAGAGCAGGGTTAGCAGCAGTATCCGGAGGAGCATCATACCGAATAAGTGGTTCAAAAACTTATGGTTACATTGCTGGTGGGCTGATTGATACTGGTCCACCAAATGCAGATAATGTTGAGTTTAACACAATAAATCGTCTTGATTTCTCTAGTGAAACTTTCTCGTTACCAGGTAATAATCTATCTCAAGCAAGATATAGGTTATCATCTGTTTCAAATAATTATTATGGTTACTTTTGTGGTGGTGCTAGTTCTCCACCTACCACCTCCTATTGTACAGTAGACCGTCTTGATTTCTCTAATGAGACTTTATTATTACCAGGAAATAATCTATCAGAAACTTTAACTTTATCATCAACAGTCTCAAATAGTTCTTATGGTTACTTTGGTGGTGGAATTTTTGGTGGATCTACTACAGTCTTTGTAACACGTCTTGATTTTTCTAGTGAAACTTTCTCGTTACCAGGTAAAAATCTATCCCAAGCAAGAAAGGCTTTAGCAGCAACCGAAAGTAATTCTTATGGATACTTTGCTGGTGGTCAGTATAGTTTAGCAACAGTAGACCGTCTTGATTTTTCGAATGAGACTACATCAGCACCAGGTAATACTATGCCTTATGGAAGAGGTAATTTAGCAGCATTCTCAAGTAATTCTTATGGTTACATTGGTGGAGGTGATAATGGTCCCAATTTTACTAACAGAACACGACGACTTGATTTTTCGAATCATACTTTCTCTGCACCAAATAATCTTCTACTATCTCAAGAAAAATCTGCAATGACAGGAACCGAAAGTAATTCTTATGGTTACTTTGCTGGTGGAGATGGACCACCTCCAGGACCAAGTCCTGTCTCTCTTGACACAGTAGAACGTCTTGATTTTTCTAGTGAAACTGTGTCATTACCAGGAAATAATTTACCGGCAGCAAGAGAAGCTATGGCAGCAGTCTCCAACTAAAACTAAATAGAAATACTTATATTATTGCACAAAACTATAATCATATAATCGTAAATGGCAATATTTTCTCTTAACGAAGTCAGAACAGAACAGATAAAAAATATTGCAAATAACAACTTCGAAAGTTGGCCAGAGAGTGCCATTTATGGTTACTTTGGTGGAGGTATTAATCCAGCTGTGTCTCCATCTTATGTTGACACAGTAGATCGTATTGATTTCTTTAATGAAACTGTATCACTACCAGGTAATGATCTACCTTCAGGAAGAAAAGATTTTGCAGCAACCCAAAGTAGTTCTTATGGTTACTTTGGTGGAGGTTATGATGGTTCCGCCCATATTGATACAATAAACCGTCTTGATTTCTCAAATGAAACTTTTTCGGCACCGGGTAATAATCTATCTCAAGTAAGGCAAGCTTTAGGAGGAACTCAAAGTAGTTCTTATGGTTACTTTGGTGGTGGTCAAGCACCTCCTTATGTTGACACAGTAGATCGTATTGATTTCTCTAGTGAAACAA
>Ga0181419_1000696_pt1 | contig 11714 bp, 6 predicted proteins | sample 42SPOviralmetaG_FD_130144 | JGI IMG/M metagenome (GOLD analysis project Ga0181419, IMG submission 130144) | Marine viral communities from the oligotrophic San Pedro Time Series (SPOT) site, San Pedro Channel, CA, USA - 42 SPOT_SRF_2013-04-24 | ecosystem: Environmental > Aquatic > Marine > Strait...
CTTTTCCCAATTAGCTCTTTCTTTGTCCATTAACGGAAGAGCTTCATATTCTTCAGCTGATAAACTTGGCTTCCAATTAAATAATTTTTTTTCAACAACAGGCTCTTTTATTTCATCTGTTCCTATAGTTATGTCTTTAAAGCTGTTTAAATCTCCGCTATAACCGTCTTTTTCAAACAAATTAAAAGAATAATTTAAAGCTTCATCATTTGTAGATATTAAACTTTTGTAATCTTCTATAGACCCGCTATAACCATCTTTTGAAAACAAATCAAAACTATATTGTAAAGCTTCTGGATTCATATTTATTTTTTAGGATTAAATCTATCTGCGCCACTGCTAGGCCCTTGGTATGATTGCAATGTTGTTATCATAAAATCATTTATTTTATCAACATCTATAAAATTATTTCTATCACCTATTCCAATATACCTATCTAGTATATCTAGAGATAGTGGCTGGTAAGGTGGTTGATTTTTTGAACCACTTGGGGTGACTTTAATATACAAGTCGTTTTCATTGTAACCTGGTAGTGATCTATCAATTTCATCATTAAGAGCACTATTGCTAGCTTTAATAACAACGCCAGGATTAGCATCTATTAATATTGATTTAATTTTTTCAACCGTAGCTTCTTTATCTATATTACCATCTTTGTCAAATTCATTTACTTGATCTAATTCATCATAAAAGTCAAACTTTTTTGTTTCTTTACTTGAAGAAGAACCTTTTCCAGTTTTACTAGTTTTAGTTTTTGGTTTAGTTTTATCTAATTGAATTCTTATATCTCTAACTTGCTCTCCTTTTACTTTGCTATATTGATCCATGGTATAATTAGCAATAGCTTCCATTAATTCATTTTCTTGATCTTCGTTTTCTGGATCATAAGTAACGTCTATTCCTTTATCATAATAGCCAGAACCAGCTAAAAACTGCATAGTATCACCGTTTATGCCGTTTCTTATTATTTTATCATTTAAAATACCATTTCTAATATTATCATAAGCTTTTTCAGAATCTAACGATGTTGTAGTTATAAGCTCACCATTAGCTCCTCTTGACTCTTTAACTTTATTTATGTTAGGAAAGTTTTTAGCTAGTTGATCATAAGAAGCTTTAAAAGTAGGGCTAGGATCTTGCACTTCATTCCATAATCCAGGTAATCCTTGCTCTCTTCCAGCATAGTAATTTGTAGGATTTATTTTAAACTCTTTACCAGTGCTAGGATCTTTGTAGCTTAAGTTAAAACCTAAACCATCCCACTCTGTTTTAACTTGTTTACCGCCATTAACTCCTAATGCATTTAAAAAAGGTATTGATTCTGGATTTGAATTAGTATTAGAGACTGTTTTAGGACTTGTTCCATTAACCACTCTTTTGTTGTAATCTTCAGCTTCTGCTAAAAGTTTCATAAAATTACCAGTAGCACCTTCAATACCATTTAATAAGTTAGATCTCATTTTAGTTACTTCAGTTTGATCTCTACCTATTGAATTATATTCTAAAAGATCTAAAGCATCTATTTGATCTATAATAGTTTGCTTAAAACTATCAGCTAATTCAGAGTTATCACTGCTTTGAATTTTATTAGCTTCTTGCATTAGTTCAGCTGTTTGCTTAGCTAACGCATTTTTGCTAGTTTCAATCATGGCCATTTGGTTATCCATAGATGTTCTAGCAGTTTTTAAAGTCTTAGAAAGACCTGAAGCATAGTCGGCTTTTTCAGCCATTAATGCTTGGCCTTGTGTTATTCCCGGTTGTGCGTATGTTCCCATAGTTTATTTTTTATTTTTATTCGTAAAGGTTTGAAAACATAAGATTATTACTTGCGCTAGCATCAAAAAACGCATTATCTTTAGGTCCAGTTATATAAGGATTTATACCTCCTGAAACTATTTCACCATCAAGTATTCCTAAAGTTTTATCTTGCGCAAGACGATCTAAATCTTGCATATACTCAAGTTTAGTTTTATTTGCAGCGTAACCTTTAAGCATGTCTATATTGCCTTGCATGTTACCAGGATTTCTCATTGATTGTAAATTGTTTTGAGCTGGAACCATAGGAGACGCGGGGTTTATATTACTGTTTACTTGTGGAAATCCTAAAGGATTAAATACATTTTCCTCTGGTCGCTTAGGATAAGTATCTTTTACTCCGTCACCATCATAATCAATTAAATTTGCTTTCTTTTCAGGAACTATACCAGCGTTTCTAACAGCCGCGGCATCACCTAATGCACTTAAACCTGTTTGTATGGAAGAATCTCTTCTATATTGAGCCATATCGGCTTGAGCTTGCAACCTATTTAATTCATTAATGTCTCTATTTTCTTGCATTTGCATTCTGACAGTTTCACCTTTACCTTTAGCAATATCAACTTGTAATTGACCTTGAGCTTGTAGTTTTTGGTTATTAACTTCTTGCTGTTCAATACTAGCAGCAATACCTTGTTTAGATTTTAATGCGGCATTTGCTATAGCAGTTGCACCACCTGCAGCAGCTCCAGTTTCTCTTAATGTATCTAAAGTATTAGCTAGAGCTTGATCTGTTTGTTCCATCTTTATTTCCGCAGCTTGAGTAGCTACAGCTAAATTTTCATAAGGATTAGATAAATTAGCAAAAGGATTTTCTATATCTTGCCTTCTGTAATTGTCAATATCAGTTCTTACTTTTCCTAACTGTCTTTGAGCTGAAGCAGCTTGAAAACCAGCTAAAGCAGCTGGTGCAGCAGCCCAAGCGGTCTTCCATTTTGTCCCAGGTTTTAAAACAAATCCTAATTTAGTTTGTACTTCTTCTTCCATAATTTTTTATTGTGATGATACTACAAATTCCGATGATACAGCAAACATTTCTTTTGTTCCACCAGCATTAGTGGTTAAATCTGTTGACATTTTTACTGTAGCAAAATATCCTTTTACGCCTGTCATAGAGTCTCCAAATACAACTTCACCGCTTGTAGCTGTAGAATTGTTAACTAAATTAGCATAATATTTATTTTCTTTTTCTACAAAACCAGCTCTATAAGGTATACCATTTTCAGTGTATAAACCTTCGTCATAACTTTTTACACTGTTTGTTTGGTCTAAAACTTCATTAACTCCAGGTCTTATATTAGCAGCGTCTGTTACAAAGCTATCAACTTGCCAACCATTACTACCTTCGTAATTAATAGTTTTAAAATTCTTATTAATTGAAGGACTAGGGTTAAATATAAAAGTTATAGAAGATTGATTAGAAACTCCATAAAATTCATTAGCATTAGTTAAACTATCATAATGAATATATAAAGAACCTTCTTTAGTTGTGAAATAGTTATTTTTTAAACTAAATATAAGATCAGGTCTGTACGTATAAAAAGTATTCCATCCTTGTACTCTTTCATTGAAAGTAAGCGTACTATAGTAATCACTTGTTTCATCTAGTGTTTTACTACCCGAATGTTGCTGTATAGATATAGTGTAATTATCTTTGTAATTGTCAAAACCGCCTTCAACTTTATCTTTTTCATAATAAACAAATCTTATCTGTGGATCAGCTGCTACTCCTGGAGAGTATATTTGTAAAGGACCATTATCTAAAAATACAACATTTGAAGAGGTGCCTGAAATATCTACTGTACCGATACCTGTAACAAAAGAATTTACTGAATTCCAAGCAGCACCACCACTCACATTTGTATTTACTTGAACTTGCGAACCAGCTATTAACTCTTGTAAATCGCTTATACCTTTAGATATAACTTTAACCCAAGCACCTAAAGGCGCAGGTATTGCTACAGGTGGAGACGCTGAGTATCTAGAGTCTTGTGGACCTTGCACTATTATACCTTCCGTTTGGTCGTAGTCTAAGTCAAAAGCAACTGTAGTTATAACTTTTCTATCTATTAATTTAGCTAGTTCATCTCTAAAAAAGTCTCTCATGCCATACTGTGATATTTCAGTTATACCGTCTCTAGACAGCCTTAAAACAGCATTTCTGTCTTTATCGGCAAAGTATCTTCTAAATCCAAAATGAGCAAAGCTTTCTGGGTTTCTACTTATGCCATATTCTCCAGAATAAGGAGTTACTTGACCTATTACCACGTTTGAAACTGTGTTTATTGGAGTTCCTTCAGCTGAGTATATAGCATCTTTATCTATCAACGCTTGGCTAACTTTATTTTCTTGAAATATAGTTAAGTTATTGTCCATAGCATAGATAAGCTGTATTGATCCATTGTGAGGATCAACAGACTTAGTTATATCTTCACCTACAGAAAAAACATTTGTTCTATTTATATTTGTTTTAGAATTAAAAATACCTGAATAAACCAAAGCATTAGATCTATATCTAACGTTGCTAGAGTCTTCCATTAAATGAGCTCTAACACCTAAATCCACTTGAGTATTATTATATCCACCTCTAATTCTAGATTCTTCTATAACCCAGTTAGAACCATCATAAATTGAATAAGTACTATTGTCCCCATTATAAACGTTAGAATAAGGTATAGTTTCTGCGTCTGGTATCAAGGGCGGAACTTGAGGCGTTGTTATTGGCACTTGTTGAGGCCAATTAGGAAAACTGTCAGTAGTATAGTTTAAAAAAGGTATTCCTGGAAATAATTTAACATAGCTAGGTCTTAAAGGACCTGTTTGTGGATTAGTTGTACTAGACCAGTTTGTTGTTAAAAAAGGAGTTGTATTTTGTTTTAACCAAAATGTATTATAGTATTTTATTTCTAAATTAAATGCCATTATTTTGTTATAATAAAATTTAAAGTATATACGGATGAAGCTAAACTTTCAGTACCGTCTGAAGCATCAGTGCATTGAACTTGTATAACGTAAACATAACAAGATCTTCTAAAAGAAGCCCAATCTAATTCACCATCTCTAATAGGTAAAGCGTTGTCATTCATTGTTACCACATAACTTACTGGAGTAACGCCTGACGGTAAATTACTATACGGATACTGGCTTTCGGTTATACTAAATTGATCTGTAACGTCATCCTCGTCGTTATTAAACTTGTAGTACTTAATAGGTTTCATTCTACTGGTTTGACTATCAGGATTTTCATAGTTCTCACGAACACCCTTGTATCTCTTCACGTTAAATATCTTATACTTAACACCTTTTAACCTATCTATGTCTGGATCTACATTCTCACTATCTGTGCTAGTATCAAAAGTAGAAACCACATCGTATCCGTTTGTAAGTGATTGAAACCTGAAAATACTTGCGTTAAGAGAGTCGTTTCTGTAGTCATTAATCTCATTATTTTTTATCCAAATAGCGTTAGCTTCTTGATCGTAAGAAATACCAGTATTACCACTTACAATACTAGATATTTTATTGCTCCCGCTAGAGTTTAAGAAAGTATTTGGGTCTTGTGACTTGATCCAAGCATTAAAAGGTGTATCTCCAGCAGCGCCGTAAGCTTCAATACGATTATAAGTGGGGTAGGTAGTAGACATTCTATATATCGTAGGCGTAATATTAGACAGTTTAACAGCTGGGATTGTTACTTGAATAGAAGGAAAAGTATCAGTTGATATTTCAAATGTTACATTATAATTATTAGCTCTATCAGACCTATTTTCAAAAATTATTCTTTTTCTACAGACTAATTGAAATTTAGGGCCAACATTAGGAGCAACAGGTGCGCTAACTTGCACTATCTCTATAGGCCAATTAGATTGACTTATTGGTGAAAAAGAACTATTGCTAGTACTTAAAGAATTAGTTATTTCTACTATTTTAACATTGGTGGTTAAAGCTGTGTTACCAGCTTGAGAACTTCCTTGAGAGTTAATAACTTCAAATATATTACTTATTGATTGACCTACAACACTACTTTCAAACCAGTTGTTAATGTTAACACTAGACAGCCCAGCTGGAGCGTCAGTTGTGCCACTTCCTTCACTCGTTAGTATAGAATTATTTAATTCGCTTATAATGCCTGTAGTTGAGGTCTCGTAATATATATCTATATTAGATTTAAAAGGTTCCGTTTCAAAGACCATTAATTTATCTGCAAAATTCCATTCTCCCTTTTCTTGATTAGTAGAAGTAAAGCCCATTCGTTTTTGAGTACTTATAGTAGCTATTAAAGGATTTTTATTGTTTCTTAAAAAGAATGGATCAACATCACCAACAAGTCCAGGATATATAAAAGAACCTAAACCATATTGAGAACTTGGGTTTCCTGTACCAGGATCTTGATCCATGTTTGCATAGTGTAAGTCTATGTTTTTCTTATTAGTCCAAGCACCTAGCTCGCTGAAAGGTCTAACTGTACTAACTTCTTGCTTTAATGGAGATATGTTTTGTTCACCTATTGTTACATTTGCTTGAGTGGAAACAGGGTTGCTACCAACAGTTGGGTTAAAAATATTTTGCTTAACTCTATTATAAAGAATAACGCTAGAACCATATATATTGTCCGTAGGCCCAACTTCTTTTAAATCTCTTGGTATTTTATTTATGTTATCATTAAACAAAGCTATACTAGCTACAGAAGAAGTATTTGAATACTGTAAACCTTCAAAAGTAGCAGGCGTAGCTGTACCATTTTTGTTGTATATAATATTTCCGCTTAAAGCACCTGGAACGTAAATATTATAATAATCTTGTTCCTGTTGTTGAACCACTATCTTATAAGTATACCAACCTAAAGGATTCTCGTTCTCTTCCCACAAGCCATTATATGGTAATGAAGATGGAAGTTCTGATGGAATTTGGCTGTTGAAAACAACTTTTAATGCCTTTCCTGGCCAAGCTAAGGGATTTGACCCTCCATTAGTGTATGAATTAAATATAGTAGAATTTTTTGTAAGTAAATCTAGTTGATTTATTATAACGTTTGAAGATCTACCGTACCTATCTTGAAGTACAATACCTACTTGATAAGATCTATTTTGTTTTAAAGTATTATTTAAAAACTCTTTATTAGTATTGCTATTAGATAAGTCTCCTTTAGTAGTTGTTTCTAATCTATAATCCAAGCTTAAAGGAGTAGCGTTGTTTTGAAGAAAGTTTCCATAAACAACTCTATTTCCAACAATTTCTTGAGTTTGAGCTCTCATAGGAACTATATCACTAACTCTTGTAACTTCTTCGTCAGTTAAAACTTTTATAGGCTTTTCAGAGCTATAGTTGTATATGTATGTAGAATTTAAAGATGTTACAGTATACTCAGCATTAGTACCAAATGGGTTAGGTATACTAACTACATCTCCAACTTTATAACCTTCTCCAGTTTTATTAACAGTAGCAGAAGTTGATCTACCAGCTCCATCTACAACAAGATCAACTGTTAATCCTGATCCACTACCGCCTGTGGTAGTTTTATTTAGCAATGTTCCAGTTGTGTAATTATCTCCAGCAGTTTTTAAAGACATTAAAGAAGGACCACCGCTAAGGTCTGAAACTTTAACATCTGCTATTACTTTAACATTTAAATCATCTGAGGCTTTATAAAGTAATTGTATTTCATTTACTTTTAGTTTGTCAGAAAGCTCGTTACTTTTATAAGGTAAATTAATAACTAATCCAGCTGTAGTTATTTGGTTTTCCATAAATTCAACTATACTAGAAGCTTTAGTTTTTTCATCGTCACCTTCTAAAAAGTAACCATATTGCTTAGGAACAAAAGCATGTTGAGTAAAAGGCGCAGCTAAAGAATATTCGTTATCATCGTATTTAAATCTATAACTAAATCTAACAAATTTATCTTCTAATAATTTTTTATCTCCAGAAAAGCTAGCATTGTAGTTAGGGTTCTTTATCGAAAACAAAAATACAGTATTAGTTGTCCAATCTAAATCTGCTGCTATATCGTTTATAGGTATAGGAGTTGCAGGACCTTGATTTGACTTTAACTTTACTTTAGCAGGTGATGTTCCAGTGTCTATGTTTTGAACATAAGCAAAACTTCCATTAGGATCTTTTGCACTAGTTACTTTAACTTCAAAAGAAAGAGTATTTATACCTAAGTAATCAGATATAGTACTGTAAGATTCATTTGCAGGATCTGAAGCTGTATTTTCATTAAATATTAAAGCATTAGGAGTTACAGTATCTAAAATCTGCCCTGGAGCACCCCAAAAAGCAGGCAACCATTCATCATATTCGTTTATTAATGTAGATTCTAAAATTCCTGTTGTATTTTTTAAAAAAGATATAGGTTCATAAGGAGCATACTTTGCAACTGAAATATGATCTTCGTTAGTGTAATAAATTAATGGGTTTGCAATAGCATTGTCTACATTTATTTTTCTAGGTTGATTTCTATTGTCAGTAAAAAACAATAAGTTTTCAACAATATTAATACCTGATATGGGATGTGTTTTAGAAAAGTTTAAGAAAGTTCCAGATACTAGTATATCAAATTTAATATTTGATTGATCTATAGCTGAAGAGTCAGCTACATTAGGTAGTTGGCAGTAGGCTATGTAGTTATTAGCTCCAGTTCTTACAAAGTTTGTGTAATCACCTGAGCCGGGAGCAGTATCACTTTGCCTAGAAAGATTACCTAAACTGTCTGCAGAAGCATCTGTATAGTTAGTTAAAAAGAAAAATATTCTATTATTAACTACATCAGCGTATTGACCTATAACTTCAATGTTAAAGTCTGTTAAACCAAAACTAGTTAACAGCTTATTACCTCTAATATTTTCTAAAGAACCAACACTAGCATCTTCAGAAGCGCTAACACTAGCGTTTTGAGCATCTCTATATTCGCCTTGTGGTAGTATTCTAGCCTCTGTATCTTTGTTCATACGAGACTTTAGAAAAGTATTTTTAATTTCTGGCATAATTAATGTTTAATCCATTTAGATTTACCACGCATTATTTGAGTGAATTCGTTTAATTTTATATTAGATAATCTTATTTTAGCATTTCTAAGTGCACTAGATCTATCTCTTTTAAATCTGTTTACAATATACTCAGGAATATTAGCCCTACCTGACAGTATTGAATAAGCTATATGCATGTACATTGCTTGCTCCGCCATTTTAGGTACTCTAGTTTCTGCATCGATTGCTAAGCCGTCTGATATATATTCTAGTATTATTAATTTATTTGCTAAATCACTTGAAAAATTAAATGACCCTGTTCTTTCGTTTATAGTAAACCAACCATTTTTTTGTGAAACTTCAGGTTCTAAACCATATCTTTGTCCATAAGCCAGCTTATCCCAGCCCCAGTTATATACATTAGCTGTTTCAAATATCTCATTAGTTATTTCACCTGTTAGATTTAGTGAGTTGTTATTAGCCCATCTAGTTTCAGTTTCTGATTGTTCAGCTAAGTTGTTGCCTCCGTCGCTATTTTGAGTTGGCACACCAGTTGCGTCTTGTAGTGGTAAATCAGTTGGATTTGAAGTTAATGTAGTTGGATATATTATATGCTTAACTCCAGCTGCATCAACCCAAGATAGATTAACATAATTTACATAGTCTTGCGGTATTATTAAAGAAAGACTAGGTGGTATAGTTAATTCTTGAGACTTCATGCTTCTTAGTGTATCGTAACTAAATTCTTGTAAACCTCTTTTAGCATGAAACATTATATCAGTTCTTTTTGCATTTGGTATTAATTTACCAACACCAATGTATGCTACAATAAAGTTATTTATAATATCATTTAAACTTATATACTCGTAATTGCCATGGTTACTATCTATAGCTGCTTGATTTAGCTGTACTACTACGGTGGCTAGATTAGCTGGCGCGACAGCAAAAGTTATAACATTACCTACAAATGTAAATGCACCTGGCGCTGCGTTGTTTACTTTTACTGTAAAGTTAGTAGCAGTAAGTTCAGTATTAAAAGTGCATGTAAATACTGTATTAACACCATCACCTATAAAAGCTTGTTGACCAGAATAATATTGCGCATTTGTTTCAGTTAATAGTCCCATGTATTAAGATTTTTCATTAATTTTGTCTTGTTGTAATTCACTTTGAGCTACTTGAATTATTTGAGGATCTCTTATAACTATTCCAGCGTATAATAATATGTTTAAAATAAGTTCTGTTTGTTCAGATGTTTGTAATCCAAAATCTATATAACCTTGTTGTGATCCTGAGAATAAGTTAGCTTCTGTTAAAGTAACAACAGCAGAACCAGAAAGTGCAGTGCCTGGAAAATCTGAAGCTGCAAAAGTAATTTCATCCCCTACTGAATAACCAGAGCCTTGAGATGTTACATTAACACTGCTTATAGTGCCTCCAATAACCGTTACGCTAAACACAGCAGTTTGGTTATTACCAGTACTAGTATATGTAGCTGCTGGATAAGTGGCGATAGTAATACCAGTTGTATCGTTAGAGCTAATAGATCCAGTTAAATCACCTATATTAATAGCTGTAGCTACATAAGGGTAATTAGTAAACACATATTGTCCTAAACCACCTATGCTATATCCCCATCTAATATCTGTAGGCTTTTTAACATATTGCATTTTAATATGGTCTACATTAATTATATCCGTAGGATAAACTATGCATTTGTTGTCTTCGTATAAATATACGGGAAAATTCTTTGTTGGGGTTGTTAATGGAGCTTTTCTTATATTGTAAAACTCAGATCTACCTAATCTTTGCATTTCAGGGTAGATGTTAGAACTTGGTTCATAGGTAACTGAACCTAGCTTGTACAGCTCAGAAGGAACTGTAAATATATTAGATGTTGGATTTGTAACGCCTATAGCTTTTTCCGCTACAGTTTGATTGTTTTCAGTTTTAAATTCTGCAATTTTTTCATCTGTTAAAGCAACTCTATCAGCATAGTCCATATCTGTTTGAGGAGTACGAACCTGTTGGTTTAAATCCTCAAAGCATTTTTCAAAGAGTTCTCTTTGAACTTGAGTACCTATTTTATTAAATTCATCAGGAGTCATATAGCCCCTTTGTTCTTTGTTTAAAATAAGTAATACAGTTTTATATACAGTATCTACGCTTATTGCCATTTTTAATATTTTAAAAAGAGAGGTTACTTGTGTAACCCCTCATATTTATAGTCACTTGTTATTTAAACTTTTTCTCTATTGATTTGTAAACTTCAACACCTTCATCTGTTTTAAACCATGCAGCCATTGCTGAATATGGGTTTTCATCAAAAGGAACGTTCATTAGTTTACGGCCATTACTAGCCCAAGTAAAAGTTCTTTGATCTTGCGCTAAACTTATAATACCAGCTTCTGTAGCTCGTATACCAAAGTTTCTAAGTTCAACGTTTTCATCATTAACTAATTCTAAGAATAAATCTGGATTACCCTTAGCAAATAGTAGTAAATCTCTTTTAAGTTCTTTAGAACTCATTTTAGATACTTCTGAACCTAATTCAACTCTTAATATAGCTTCAGCTTTGTCTACATCCATGTCCATTGCCATAGCCATTGCTTCAACTTGTAATTCCAAGTTATCTAGTTCATTACTTGCTTCAATTACTTCATCTCTTTCAGCATATATCTTATTCTTGTTAGGATGATATAATGATAAAAGCTTTTGTAAAGCTTGCTTGTCTCTAGGTACCATTAAAACACCGTTTTCAAAAACAATATGACCTAGTGTTGCTGTACCTTTCTGTTCATCCATAAATGGACTTTTCATATTAGTAGCGTATCTAAGCTCTCTATTGTATTGCTTTTCTTCATCAAACCACATTAAAGGTTTTCTTGAAGAGTGTTTAGAATTTATTCTAGTTGTTAAAGGTGATCCCTC
>Ga0181419_1000701_pt1 | contig 11643 bp, 10 predicted proteins | sample 42SPOviralmetaG_FD_130144 | JGI IMG/M metagenome (GOLD analysis project Ga0181419, IMG submission 130144) | Marine viral communities from the oligotrophic San Pedro Time Series (SPOT) site, San Pedro Channel, CA, USA - 42 SPOT_SRF_2013-04-24 | ecosystem: Environmental > Aquatic > Marine > Strait...
CATCCATTGCTCCACGATTAAGACCTCCGAGCATTTTTTCGAGATCTACTTTAACTTTTTTAATACGCATCTTGCGCTCGTATTCTTCCTCTTCGTCAAGTTCTGCTTGGCGTTCCATTTCTGCTAGTACAAGCTCATCCTGTAAAGGATCATTAAATTCTACTACGGGAATAAGGTCTGGGTCATAGGGAATTCTGTAACCAGGACAGGTTGGGTCGCTTTGAGGATCAAAGCACGGATCATACTGATAAGTATAAATTACAGAAGGATCTTCTACACTTCCTGTACCTTCTACTTCGATTGAACCGTCGCCCCACCTTTCCAAAGGTATTGCACCAACTGGAATTATTTTGTAGATTTTATTGCCTTCGAGACCTGACCAATCATCTGTTTCCCGAAAGATATAACCATCACCTAAAGCATCTTCGTTCTGTACATGCACGAGCATATCATCTTCAATATTTTTTACTGCTGTATAACGATAAATAACATTCCCCACAGTAAGACCAGCTTGCTGCGGAAGAATGTTCTGCATTACCCAGTTATAGGCTCTAGTCCCACTTTCTCCGTAAACTACGTCAGAGTAAGAGTAGGAGGAGTAGGCTAGCAACGCCGCCAAGAGCCCAACCTGTAGCCTTCGTTGTTTCGTCCATTTTACCTTCATCTTCTTCCTCTATTGGTTGAACTTCGGTATGGCTTTCCCACCCTGCTTTTGCCTCTGGACCTATCAGTCCGTCGTACGGGCAAGGAGTACCTGCCATCATCATGGCATCGAATACTCGTTTATCTTGACACATTACTGAAACTGCTGCTACCTTCATTCCCATATCATAGAGAGTTTTGGCATTCTTCAGCTTCTCACAATTCATGTCTCTTTGGGTAGTACCCATTGAAATACCAAGAATCTGAGTTTGCACTGCACCCGCAACTCCTACTGTACAAAGATCCGAATTAGAAATATTCATTGTCGGAGTAATTGCTGAAGGCGGTGGAGACTTCAGTGTTGTTTCAGTTTTTGACGTTATGTCACTAGTTGTTGTTGAGTCTGTTACTATTACGTCTTCTGCAGGTACTTCATCCTGAGCATATAAGGATGAGCTCCAAAGAAGCGTGAAGATAATAAAAAATCTTTTCATGTAAAGCCTATTGATATAAGTTGTATAGTTCCGATTTATTTTTACATTATACCTGAGGTAGCAAATTTTGTCAAGAACTATTTTTTGAGTGTTAGGTATAATTCAAGTATCTCAATACTATGTAAGAGCCTTTTAAGCTGGCATAGCTTCCGCTGTCTATAGTGCCTAGACTTCCTGTGGTAGTTCCCACATGGTGCCTTATTGTAGTATGTGCTATGGTGGTTGCATTTGTTTGCATAATAGCAGGTCTGTAGTCTCCTCCTCCATTGAGATTTATAGGAGGATTAGCAACTTCTCCGCCAGTAATATCATGATTAACTTCCTCGAACTCTATAAAGCCTGAAAAAGTAGGTGCAATAAAAGCAGCGGGGGTATCAGCAATTGTTTGAGTACTAGCGGTATTTTGAGCAATGGTAGGTGGGAGAAGTAATCCTCCTGACGTAGTAAAAGTAAACAAACCACTGCTAGCACTCATAGTAGGGTAATCATACACTCCAGTAGCTGCAACTAGACTAGCCCATCTAGAATCAAATATTGTATTTTGAGGGCTGCTGCCATCTTTGAGCTGTATGCCATAGGTCTCACTTCCAACACTTTTTGCAGAGGTAGGAGCCGAAGCGGCATCAGAACAAACTATAAATTGAACACTTGTAGGATTTTCATGCCTAAAACGTATCTTATTATAATATCCTGCGTTTGTAGGATTATGCGAGTAAACTTCACAAGTAGGAAGCTTTACGTTATAACCACAGCGCATAGCTACAATAGGAGGATTTTCGTATTCTTGAGATAGAATATAATTAGTGGTCCAATTTCTTCGTGTAGTTCCTCCTCGAACGACCACACCACCGTACCATTTACCTTGAAAATCCTGATACGTGCTAGTTATAGAGGAAAGAATAGCACCCCCTAAAGAGCCCTGTTCATGAACAATTACCACAGAGTTTTCGTTGTCTAAAACTATTTCATTGCTCGTATTTCTGATTAATATTCCGTATGACATAATGAGTTACCTTAATAAATATAAATATATTTTTTGATTAGCAAGAGCATTTGTTATGCTTACGCTTTTTGTGGTAGTTCCAGTTACTGTAACGTCAGCACCGGCATTATCTTCGCCAACTGTAGTACCTAGTATTTTTGTACCTGCTTCCGTTCCGGTTATGGTAGTACTTGCGGCACCACTAGAATTTGCTGATATTATTTTTGCTTTTCGTATAATTAACTCATCACTTCTTATTACAGTAGCGCCTGCTGCATTATAAATTTCGAACCCATAACCTCCTGCACTCGACGTAGTTGCATTAGCATTAGTAAGAGCCAGCAAGCTTTTGGTGGTAGTAGTACTAGCAGTACCATCTGACACTGTTAAAGATATTGTGTACTGTCCTGAGCTGGTAGGTGTAAAACTATAAGTCTCTGTTGACGAGGCACTTTGGGTGTCAATAGTAGACCCAGCAATTGAAGCTGAGAATGCAAATGTTAGGCTGGTCGTTCCATCTGGATCATAAGAAGTAGATCCATCAAAGTTAGCTGCAGTATTTACTAATACACTGCTTGATCCCGTAATAGACGCAATAGGCGCTTGGTTTACAAATTGAACAGTATAAGCTTGACTAGCTGTAGCAGTTGCTCCAGTACTATCTGTAACAGTAACTCCTATTGTTGCTGTTTGATTAGAAGTTACATTTTTAAAGGTAAGAGTAGGTGATTGAACTGTGCTACTGCTAAGACTTATTATATCGATATCTGTAGTGGTCCACGCATAGCTAGAAATAGTTACGCCAGAGGCTGTTACTGGTGAGGCCGTAACTACATCGGTACTATTCTCAACAGGTGTAACATCGTCTACACTTGTAATAGAGACGCTTGTTTGAGATACTGGACATATAGTTACAGTAATATTTACAGTAGTTAGTGCTCCCTGATTTAAGTTAGGCCACTGGTAGCTTCCAGAATCTCCACTATAAATCGCAGTTTGTTTTCTATGTTGTACTTGTATTACTGCTGTGGATTCTGTAGTAATAGCAGGAGGAGTATATGTAATAGTGTGCGCGGTGCTGTTATTTGTTCTATTAAGTGAAACATTTCCTCCTCCGCTTGTTACAGATACAGATACAATATTAGATCGAGTAGCAGCACTTCCTGGATTAAAGCTCGAGTACCAAAAATAAGGCGTTGTCAAACTACAGACTAAAGAATGATTTGATGAAACTATACTAGTCTGTGATAAGGTACCTGAACTAGTAGTAGTAATACCTGTGATGGTATGTGTAGTATTTGTAGTGGGGCAGTAACTGCTTGTAGTTGTAGATGTGAAAGTATCACTTACTCCTCCTATAGTTAACGTAGTATTTACTGCGGTACTAACTACACTGGAAGAAGTATGTCGTAGAGTAAACGTATCTCCATTTACTGCTGTAGTATTTGAACTTGTATAGGCTGCTCCGTTTTTACTATAAGTACCTCCACTTACAGATACGGAAGTTGAATAGCCAGAACTAAGTCCTGCAACTGTTATAGTATTAGAAGTTTGTTGTGCACTTCGATCCACAGAAGAAACATCTGTAAAAGTAAAGCTATTGGGCGCTAAAGTAGGAGCTGTTGTTGTGCTTACAAAAGAGCCTGATACACCGCCTACCGTAAGAGTGGTTGTGACAGAAGTAGAGTAGCTGCCTGAAGAAGTATGCCGTAGAGTAAACGTATCTCCATTTACTGCTGTAGTATTTGAACTTGAATAGGCTGCTCCGTTTTTACTATAAGTACCTCCACTTATACTAACAGCGGTGCTAGTTCCCGCCGTCAGACCTGCAATAGTTACTGTGTTTGCAGAAGTTCTTGTACTACTTAGAGGAACATTTGTTTGGTTCGTAAAGTCAAAAGCTGTAGGAATTGTATCTGCAGGCAGTGTTGTGCTTACAAAAGAGCCTGTTCCTGTTCCTACTGTAAGGGTGGTAGTAGTAGCAGTAGAGTAGCTGCCTGAAGAAGTATGCCGGAGCTTAAAAGTGTCGCCATTTACTGCTGTAGTGTTTGCACTTGAGTAGCCTGCTCCGTTTTTACTATAGGTACCACCGCTTACAGATACATTGAGACTAGTACCAGAACTTAGCCCTGCAATAGTTACTGTGTTTGCAGAGGTTCTTGTATTACTTAAAGGAACAGTTGTTTGATTAGTAAAGTCAAAAGCTGTAGGAGCGGAATTTGCAGCGGCTCTTGTTACAGTAAAGGTGTCGTTAGTTGCAACAAAAGCAGCACTACCTCCTGCCGTGGTAGGACGAGAAGTAAATAGCTCATATGTTGTACTATTTCCATAGGTAGGCAAATTGCTTGTAAAACTTAGGGCACCATTTCCGACTCGTGTAGCTAAGTTAGTTGTCCCATTATTTAGACGTATCGCTACAGTTTGGCCTGCTGTCATACCTCCTATAGTTGTACTTGCCGAAGTGGCAGTATTAGTGATACTGACGTTAGAAGCTGTTACGCTTAGATCTGGATCTAGATAAGTAGCGGGTGTAGAGATTGCCGCCTGCGCTGTTAGACCATTAGCTCCAGTACTTCTAGCATATATAATATCTCCTGCTCTAGCCACATTTGCTATAGCACTTCCATTTGCAACCGCATTAGTAGTATAGTTACTGCTTAGAGTAATCGTAGTAGACGAAGCTCCGTCTAAAGCGCCTGCTGCTATAGTAAAGGTGCCAGATGCAGCGGCAGTTCCTCCATCCGTGAATGTAGTTAAACCACTAGGTGTTTGGGGATATCTTTTTACATTTAAGTTTGTTGCTACAGTGACAAGGGCTCCGGAGCCTCCCGAAGTAGTCCCTCTTGTTACTGAAACTGCATAATTGTTTTCTCCTCCAGCAGTTGGTAGTACAGAGTTAGACGAAATAGTTATCGTAGAGGAACCTGAGTAGGCCGCATTTCCTTTTCCTACAACACCAATACCCCATCCGTAAGTGTGATCAGAGTCTGCACCAGTAATAGTTAGAGTATGAGATGTAGCGCCATAAGAGATAGTAGCAGGAGTAGCATAATTGAAAGCTTTAGGTGCTAAGTATCTTTGTAGAAGTTGTTGAGCGTTAATAACGGCAGATTCAGAGACTAAGCCATTTGCTCCTACTATTCTTCCCTGATAGTCATAAGCTTGGTTTGCTGCTCGAGTTTGATCAGTATAAGTTACTACATTGTTACCGTCTTGAACATAGCTTCCGAAACTGGTTCCATCGTTGACTCTTCTAAACCAATAGGTAGATGCTCCGTCAGTGTTTGATAGTGTAAGAGTGGCAGTAGTCGTAGCACTTTCTACGCTTGCACTGTTATCAGTATAGCTGAGTGTAGGAGTTTGAGGAAATCTCTTTATCTCTATTGTGCCAGCATCTGTGGCTACATAAGACGCTGAAGGGTTTCCACCTGCAGCAGAATTTCTTAATGTTCTTAAGTTATAGGTATTACTTCCACCTGCAGGAGGTGTCTCATTTGTAGCTATATTATTATGATCTGTTGTTCCTGTTACACCCGAGCTTCGAATAGTACTTCCTTCGAAAATAGCAACTGTATGATTGGCTTGGGCAGCAGTAAAGCTGATAGCAGGGGCACCATCCCCATATCCTATATTACCACTCGCAGTATCAAAAGAGTAACCAGTAGTTACTGCTCCAAGGTAGTTTACGGTTACTGTTAGGGGTCCTGTAAAAGAACCGCTGTTTCTGTTCCTAGAGGCATAGTAATATCTTGTAGTGTTTCGTGGTTGACTGAACTGATTACTTGTTTGCCAACCTGTAGAAGCCATAGAGGTTACAGTTCTTTGTAAATACTCTAAAGTTCCGTTGCTACCACTCGTGGATAAACTTAAACTAACAGTTTCGGTCTGGCTTTCGTTTCCGCTAAGACTTGAGCTTAGTCCGGAGGGTGGATTAATACCGCCAACTCTTTCAATATAGTAGGTATCAGAGGCTGAGCCGTTTCCTCCTCCATCAACCGTTACAGTCATTGCATCGGTATTATTTGTACCGTTAGCTAAAGTTCTGGTTACTCCTCCTATAGTAGCAGTTATCTCGGAGTTACTTGTAAAGTTGTTAAGAGCACCAATTGTTACAGTATTTTGAACAAGATTCTTCTTCCAAATTACATCATCACCGACACTAACCTCTAGCGGATTACTACTGCTTGTTACTGAACCCGTTATAGAACCCGCGTCTACAGTTACTGTAGGACCAAAGAGTGTGGGAGGCGTTCCAGTTTCGGCAGGAACATAGTTTATCTTAATTGTAAACGTTTGCTTGGAAACAGCTGAAACTGTATAAGTTGCTAAGTTTGTTCTTCCTGAGGTACCTGAACCTCCAGTACCGGTTGTCTTATAACGAGTTACATAGTAAGTGCCTGCTCCACCACTGCACGTTGCGGATCCGTTTCCATTTACGGTAGCTAGTATAGTACCGGTGTACCCTCCTGAGCGAAATTCATATACTGTTCCGGCAGTACCGCCAGATATACTTCCAGTATGGCTTGATGCACCACTAAGTATAGTAGCGTTGCCCGGAGTACCTCCAGCAGGGGAAAGATAAGGAGGCGTATGTGCTTCAGTGTAGTTACTGCTGTTTAAGGTGCTTTCGACTCGAGCATACCAAGTATGAGCAGTTCCTCGAGCTCTACTAGTAAAGGTAGTACCGTTGGCAGACCAAGTAGATCCATCAGGACTAACTTTTAAAGTACCCGTTCCACCTCCTGAGGCAGTAACTGTTACGCTTGTAGAAGATGAAGCTGTTGTTGCGGTGGAAAAAGTCAGATTTGTAGGGGCTGCTGGTGCAACGGGTGCAGCAGTACGAGTGACGGTAAAAGTCATACCGGTGGAATGAAAAGTAGATCCGTCTCCTCCCGTACTTGTGGGCCTTTTTACAAAGAATCTATATGTTTCAGAGCTGCCCGCTGAAGGCAGGGAACTAGAAAAAGAGATGTTTTGAGTTGACGAACTACTAGCTACTACTGCTGTTACTAAGTTAGTAGATCCACCATCTACTCGGATTGCGAGAGTTTCTCCTGCGGTGGCATATTGTATGGTTGTTGTCGCACTCGAAGCACTGGAAGTAATAGTAGGGCTAGTACGCGAGAAAGAGCTGTCGCCTATTAAAAAAGCTGCCTGAGAAGTATTTACAACATTCGAGTTAGTTGAGCTACTTCTCCGTGCTCGAGCATATACTGTACCACTTCCTCGAGCAATTGTAAAAGTGTTACTGCTCTGCCAATTATCGGGCGTAGTATCGCCTACTTCACAAGCATACTGTAAAGTACCTCCGCTTCCTGTGTTAGATAAGTTAACGGTTGCAGTTGTATTTTGTTGAGCAGAACTACCTCCAGTAATAATTACACTTGAAGCTGTGGGCGCGGTTACGCTTGTCCCGCCATCATCCCAAATTATTTCTTTATCTGTACCGTTAGACGAACCGAAAGGCGTTGAGGATAAGGACCAGTTCCAATAACTATTGCCGTTGCTAGTAGAATAGGTTGCGGAAGATCGGGAGAAAGAAGTTCCTCCTATTGATATAGTAGCCCACCCGGAATTTGCTCTGATACCTGTTAAACTAAAAGTTAGGGTGTTAGTACCACTATTATGCGTTAAGCTAATAATATCAGCACCTGAATATAAACTATCTATATTCAGATCTCTGCTACCGTTTTGACTATTAGAAATCGTGCCAAAAGCAGTACTAGCAGAGCCTGATATGACAGTGCCATAAAAACTTATGGAACCTCTATCTACCCATTTTGTTACAATTGTTGTCATTCGTACTCTACCGGTTCTAGCATAACTATGAGTTGTTCATCAGGGATAAGTTGATTAAACTCTGGGTCTGTGGGAGTTTGAATATCTCCAGATAGGACGCCATCAGTGTACCACTGTCCTACTTTATAGTGGTTATCTGTGACGAGAGTGCCTGTCCAAGTAATAGTAATAGCCATAATTTATATCCAGATGTCAAAAATCATGCCTTTCCGAAGAGGGGCAATAATTGAGTATTTCTTTCGCATGTAGTACCTCCGATTAGGTTTTATGAACATACTGGCAATTATACAACAAGGGAAGAAAATTGTCAAGAATTTTTTTCGAGCTGGTCTAGATTAAGACCATTGAAGGGCCATAGCTTCAGCAATTCCGAAGTATGTGATGGATCTTTCATGTCCAGAGCCTCCCCCGAGCATAGACTGTCCACTATCACTTTGATTTGCCCAACGGTTCTTACCATTGACCACTCGAGGTTCTACAAATGAAGTTTTTTCGAGAGGCGTAAGTCCGCGAAGCCATAGACCAGTCTTTTTTGAAGCATCTTCTCCAAAGTCGTAAGGCTGGACATACTGAGGTTTGGGCATAAAAGGAAGACGAGTGTTAATACACCCTACAGGATTCTCTATACAGAGCTTCTCTACGGGTGCATTCCAAAGATCAGTTATAAATTGGAGGGATTCTTCCGTTTTCTCTGCTCTTCCTTCAATTTTTTTATTCCAATGTAATCCGGAAGACGCCAGATAAGTGCACGGAGGATGAAGTATCGCCATATCCCAGGTTTCTCCATACAATACTTTCAGTACATCGTCCACAATATGAGGCCCTCGAGCTTCGGTTGGGAGTAAGTCACACGAAATTGCATCATGTCCCATTGCAAGAAAACAATCTCTTACAGTTCCACTAAATTCACATCCAATTAATATTTTCATGTGTAAATTATACCGTAGTTTGGGTAAATTGTCAACAATTATTTACACCTTTTTGGTTTTTGAATTTTTCTTAAAGTTATACGTGTGGGGGAGCGCGGGCGAGCTGCTTATAACCAAGTTGTCTAACCGCCTATGTCCTTATTCCAAAACGGTATTAGACAAAAGGATCTCGACCTGTTAGAATGCTTGCATCAACTAGAGGAATGCACATGGCAACTTTAATTTTTATTGGACTTTATATTTTATTTATGGTAGCGGGCCTGGGCGCGACACTCTCTGCAATGGGTGGCTTCTATCTTGGCACGATTTTTGCTTTGTTTTGCATGGCTATCCTGGCATATGCCATGCAAAAAATATTTGATTTAATTTGCTAATAGGTGTTGACAATGCCCACTTTATTTGCGATAATTCATTCATGGATTGGGGGATTGGCTCCCAACCGAATAACTAAAAAGGTACTTAATATGACTGATGTAAACTACACCCCTGAAATGGTTGCCACTATCGAAGCGGCACAGCCTCTGGATCTGGCTAAAGCTAAAGCACTTGGTGCTCAACTGGATCGCGGCTACCGCTCGATCATTGCTAAGGCAAAGCGAGAAGGCTTTGAATATATAAGCAAGCCCGCTCCAGCTCGTAAAAAAGCCGCACCATCTAAAGCTGAATTGGTGGGCGCTATTGCAAAGGCTGTCGATTGTGATACACTTGACGGACTAGAAAAAGCAACCGGCCAATCACTGGCCAAACTATTGGAGCATATAGCGTGATCGAAATAATTGGATGGATAGGAGCGGCCACAATGGTGGCCGCCTCATTCAAGATGGGGCAACCCTTGGGATTGAAAATGGCTATCGTTGGGCTTTCACTGCTAACGATTCAGGCATACTCAAACGAGACCTATAACTTGCTTACGCTTAACCTTTGCAGTATAATAGGCTTCACACTTTCACTGATTAGGAAATAAAAAATGATACATTATATCTTTGACCTCGACCACACTGTTATCGATTCAAGCCACCGCCAACACACTAAACCAGACGGATCGCTTGACCTTGACAACTGGCGCGAGAACTGCACACGGCAGAAAATCATGGCCGATAAAATTCTGCCTCTGGCGGATCTTATGCGCTCGGCATGGGATCGCAAGCATAACGTGATTATCTGCACGGCTCGCGTTCTCTCAATCTGGGATCATGTTTTTCTGGCTGATAATAATCTGCGCGCTCATGCGATACTATCACGCGCTGAGGGCGATAATCGTGGCGATGCTGAAATGAAGCGCGACCTTTTATTGAAGCACTTTTCATCACTCAAAATTCCGGTCGCACGTTGGACTCGAAGCGCGGTATTTTATGATGATAATCAAGCGGTGCTTGACATGGCCGACCGACTCGGTATAATTACCCGTAACGCAATCAAACTCAATAAGCAATTAGGAGCGTAAAAAATGAGACACTATTATCTGATCGTAGACACTGAAACAACGCAACGCGGAACCGTTGCCGATTTTGGTGCGGTGTTAATCACTAAACAAGGCGAGGTCGTCGAGCGATTTGGCGCAATGGTCTTGAATCACTTCGGCTCGCTTCCTTTGTTCTCTGATCCTACCGCTCCCGATTCTGCGCTATGGTCTGAGCAATCCGCAAAGCGTAGAGAGAAGGATTATTATTCAATGCTCGACTCTGGCGAGCGTTCGATTTCAAGCGTCGGTCTAATCAATCAATGGCTTGCGGGTATCAATTCTCGCTATGCTCCTGTATTGACTGCCTATAATCTGACGTTTGATCTCGGCAAATGCCGAAACACTCGGATTGATCTGGGCATTTTCAAGCAATCGTTTTGTCTGATGAAAGCGGCAAAGCGTCAGATCGGTACGCTTGCGGAATATCACGAATTCTGCCACACTCACGGCTTTTTGACTGCGAAACTTCGCAAGCCGTCAATGACTGCCGACACTATGGCTAAATTTATTCTAGGCGTATCGCTAGAAGATGAACCCCACACGGCTTTAGAGGATGCACAATTTTATGAAGCCCCAATTTTGACCAAAATTCTCGAGTCGGTCACTCGCAAGCAACTCATGGAGCTAGGACGATGAGCTTAATACCAAAAGACGAGACGGAATTAATCCGTCTCAAAATGCAGATGGAAATAATCCGCACGGTTTGCCCTATGATGATGATTATTATTCAACTTTTTATTATCATACATATTTACTAGGCAAGAATCATGCCAACTATAAATGCGGATGAGAACCATTCGCATTTGGCATGTTCCACGTGGAACACTCCAGGCCAAAAATTTCTTGAAAAAAAAGCTTGACTTCTTGAAATTTTTGGCGCGGGGGCGCCAGTAGTAGGTCAACGATTATATTCAGGTGGGCTCCATTTAGATTCGCGTGAATTTACACCAAAAGGGGTAGTCTTTTATGAGAAATCGGCGCGGGCGCGCCAGTAGTAAGTCAACGACTATTTTCCAGTTGGTGCCTCGCGCCGACCTTAGCACAGTAGTAAACAAATGTCAAGTCTTTTTTTCAGCTTTGGTGCATTTAGTTTAATTCGTGCAGGTCTCTGCGCCGAAGCAAGTAGTAAATAAATGATTTAAATTTGCCCATGCCCTGGCAGGCGCCGATTATACAGTACGCAAGCGAGCTTGTCAAGTACTATTTGCAAATTGCCGCAGATTTGGGCAAATTAAGTCAAGTCTTGACAAACCTGGGCGGGTGCGATATAATTCGATTTAATTTGGGACAATTTGTGCAAATAGTTCTTGACACGCTGAGGTCGTGTGCGGCCCC
>Ga0181419_1000702_pt1 | contig 11628 bp, 8 predicted proteins | sample 42SPOviralmetaG_FD_130144 | JGI IMG/M metagenome (GOLD analysis project Ga0181419, IMG submission 130144) | Marine viral communities from the oligotrophic San Pedro Time Series (SPOT) site, San Pedro Channel, CA, USA - 42 SPOT_SRF_2013-04-24 | ecosystem: Environmental > Aquatic > Marine > Strait...
AGCGTCTAATCTTGATTGGTTCTATCATCTTACCGGCGGGGTCACTCATACTGATTTTTTCGCAATACGGCCGACGGATTATTCGAAAGCTAACGAAGGCGAAGACTTCGAAGACATTTGGTAGTATATTAACAGAAGAAGATATTTTTAATGATCTATATAAAAGATAATTTTTTACCAGATAATTTATATAAAGAGCTAGTGACATATTGTGATGATTTTGAAGAGGTAAAATATCCAACTAAATCTTTTTGGGTAAAAGAACTTCCATCTGAATTAATACATTACATTGAAAGGTCTTTAAAAAAATTAGAAGGTAAAGACATTAGAAGTATATTATGCTTCGCTAGAGAAGCTAAACAAGGACAAGACAATAGTTGGCGTATACATAACGACACTATAATTAAGGGTGAACAACCTGATCGCGCTATAGTTTTATTTGTTAAATCAAATGAAGATAAGCTAAACGGCACGGCCTTTTGGGAGCATGAAAATTACGGCCACACTTATATAAAATCTGACGAAGAGGAGTTTGATAGAATGTTAACTCAAGACGCAAATGATAAATCAAAATGGAAATTAAATTCAGTAGTGGGTTATAAAGATAACAGGCTATTGTCATACCCTTGTAATTATTTTCATAGCAAATATCCTAATGAATATAAAGATCAAAGAATAGTAGTAGTAATGTTTTATAAATATATATGAAATCACAAAAACAAAGCAGAGTAGATCTGATAGAAAAAAAGATACAAGCGTTAATAAATGTAGTGCAGCAGCTGCTAGATGAAAACGCTTATTTAAAAGACCTATCAATAGGTACATTAGAAACAATTAAACAAATGCCTGATTATGAAGAAGCTATCAACAAGCTTAAAGAAAAAGTGGCTGCAGAACCTGGTAAGACAGAAGAAGCTGACGCCGATAGAAAGACTTTCGAGTAGATTAGGATATATGGGGACAGCATTTATGATGTTATCCCCTCATATCTTGCCAGATCAAACTGGAATGATTACATATATTATAGCAGGTGTAATATCAATACCTCAAGTATTTGTAGCAAAACAATGGAATTTAGTAGCTGTTAATTTAAACGTAGCAATAGCCTACACAATATTATATTTATCATAAATGTGGAATGAAAACTGGAAAAAAGGTGAAGATTACCCTACGTGGGGTAATAACGACGTATACAAGAAGACTATATCCGGGGGATATTTATTGTACGACGAATCACCGAGAGACGCTTACATGCGGGTTGCTAAGACAGTTGCTCGCAGATTATATAAGCCAGAAATGGCAGAAACTTTTTTTGAATATATCTGGAACGGCTGGTTATGTTTGGCTTCGCCGGTTCTTAGTAACACTGGCACCGATCGCGGCTTGCCTATTAGTTGCTTTGGTATTGATGTTGCTGACTCGATACAAGATATAGGACAAAAGAATTTAGAAATGATGCTACTCGCTAAGCACGGCGGTGGAGTTGGCATTGGAGTTAATATGATTAGACCCGCCGGCGCTAAAATAACAGGAAATGGAACATCAGACGGAGTTGTCCCTTTTTGTAAAATATATGATTCAACAATACTCGCGACTAATCAAGGATCAGTCAGAAGAGGAGCAGCATCGGTTAACATCAATATTGAACACGACGATTTCGAAGAATGGCTTGAAATTAGAGAGCCTAAAGGAGATGTCAACAGACAATCGCTTAATTTACATCAGTGTGCAGTTGTGGGTGATAAGTTTATGCGACGCCTTGAACAAGGAGATGCGGACGCTAGATCTCGATGGAGTAAATTACTTAGAAAGCGAAAAGCAACTGGAGAACCGTATATATTATTTAAAGGAAACACTAATAAAGCAAATCCAAAAGCATATAAAGAAAACGGTTTAAAAGTTCATATGACAAATATATGTTCTGAAATCACATTGCATACTGATGAAAATCATAGTTTTGTTTGTTGTTTATCATCATTAAATTTAGCTAAATATGAAGAATGGAAAGGTACTAACCTTATATACGACGCTATATGGTTTCTCGATGGCGTTATGGAGGAATTTATTCAAAGAGCAAAAGGACTTAGAGGTTTTGAAAACGCCGTTCGTTCTGCTACTAAAGGACGAGCACTTGGGTTGGGTGTACTCGGATGGCACACGTATCTCCAAGATAATGGCCTTCCTTTTGAAGGTCTCTTGGCTCAGTTTGAAACTAGGAAAATATTTTCGCAAATTAAAATTGAAAGTGAAAGAGCTTCCAGAGATCTTGCTGAAATTTATGGCGAACCTTTGTGGTGTGCTGGTACTGGTATGCGTAATACTCACCTGCGTGCTATTGCTCCCACTGTTAGTAATTCAAAGCTTAGCGGAAACATTTCGCCAGGAATAGAACCCTGGGCTGCTAATGTATTTACAGAGCAATCCGCTAAAGGTACGTTTATACGTAAAAATCCTACACTTTTAAAATTATTAAGAAAACACAAATTAAATACGAATGAAATATGGAATAAGATCCTTGCTGATGGAGGTTCGGTTCAGGATATTAACGAGCTTAGTAATATTACTATGGGGCATGATATACCAGCTAAAGAAGTTTTTAAAACTTTTAAAGAAATAAACCAACTGGAGCTAGTAAATCAAGCTGGCATACGCCAACAATACATAGATCAGTCGGTTAGTTTGAATCTCGCTTTTCCTAGCGAAGCTACGCCTAAGTGGCTTAATAAAGTACATTTTGATGCTTGGAAAAAAGGAATAAAAACTTTGTATTATACGAGAACAGAAAGTGTTTTACGTGGAGATATAGCGCAACAAGCGATGGATCCAGAGTGCGCTGCTTGTGATGGATAATTAAAAAAGGGGAGGCCGTTAAGCTTCCCCTTTCTTGGTTACAGGAACTTTTGGGTATGGTACGCCCAATTATTTTTGTTCCCTTTCTTTTCTTCTTTGAGCAAATTCTTTTTGCTGTAATCTTAATTCTTTTCTTTCTTGTCTATCTCCTTTTCTATCAGCACCAGAACCCTCAAGCCCAAGAGATTTTCTTGACCTCTTTTTGCTCGCTCTGTCAAGTTTTTGTTCTACTCTTAATTCTTTTCTTTCTAAACGATCTTGTTTTTTTTGAGGACCTTCAAAGTAATTATCACGAATTTTATCGTTAACTTTTTCTAATTTTGCGTGTAATCTTTTTTCTTTATTACTTACACTTCTTCTTTCTAAAGGACTGCCATAATTAATAAGCGATGATTTAGTCAAATACTGCTTAGAATGTTTTGATGTAAATGGTTTCATTATTTTTCTTTTTTAAACATTAATTTATACATTAACGAGTTCCATTCGCTTTTTAAATATTCATTAAATGCAACTAGCTTATTCCCTATTTTTATTAAAAACTTTCCCATAATTTTAATTTAATACGTCCAAGTGACGTTTTGTGTTTTACTTTTATCTATGTCTACATGTATAAATGTACCGCCTACGCCGAATCTTTTAAATCCAACTTTACGCAGAACATCATATAATTTAAATCTATCTAAAGAATTTTTGCATGCAATATCTACTGCTAATCCTTTTAAATGTGATGAACTAGGTTTCCCTCCAACTTTTTCGTTATGAGCTTCTGTACGATAACCAGAATTAATAACAATAGGTTTTCCGTATTCTTTTCTAGCGGCGTCAAGCATGTGAAGCAATTGCTCATTCATTAACTGCCCACTGCCCTGAATATCAGGTGAATCAAACTCTTCATAATTAAAATACTTCATCTTCATTATGCGTTTCTTTTTATGTTAGATGCTCTTCCGCCCATTCCAACTCTTTTCTTTTCAGCTACAGCTTTTTTCTTTTCGGCTGAAGACATTTCACTCCAGGTCTTTACAGTTTTGCCGCTAACACGTTTACTTGGTCTACACTTTTTTGTATTTTTATTTTTAGTAGATCCACAAGGATTACCTTTTTCATCTGTCCATTTCTCCTTAAACCATCTTTTAAGGGCTAAACCTTTTTCGGTTTTTCTAACTTTATTAAATGGGGATTGGTAAGCCATTATTTTTTGCCTTTATTTTTTCTGCATTTAGCAATTGCTCCACTAGCATAAGCAGATGGGAATACATCATATTGAGCTTTTACCTTGCGGTAGCATGCATCTTTAAGTAATACTGGTGACTCAACTCCTGTAGGTTTCACTAGTTTGTCCATATTGTTTTATTTAATGTTATATTTTTTACCCATATCAATATAAAATTGATTTATTTCTCCTCTTCCTAGGTTTTCTAGTTTTAACTTTTCAGGCTTACTAAGACTATCATAAACCTGGCCTCTAAACGCAGCTTTCTTTTGCGTATTCTTGCGCCTAGTTTCCTTAGCCTTAATCTTACCTTGCTCTTTCCTAACGCTCTTAGCTTCTGTTTTAATTAAATCAAACTCTTCGTTTTTAGCGTTAACATCCCATGTTCTCCAACCTAGTCCCAGCGCCATTCTTTGGAATGCAGTGTTTCTTTTATCAAAAGCTTCCGTGACAGCTTGTGTTTCCATTATTGCTCTATCTAAAGGCACATTTAATGTAGCAGATGCAACATTACCAATAATACTATATGTTGGTGACAAATTAAATTTACCGTCTATCGTAACGTCCCATGGGTGTTTGGCTATAACATCTTTATCAAATTTATACGTTTGAATACCAGAGTATATTTTTCTAAGCTTAGATCCTATTGGAGGCGCTATGTTCGCGGCTTCTATAATTGTATATGTATGATCCGCCTTGTATCCTTTTTTATCTTGTTCTAAAAACTTTAATATAGTGTTCTTCACAGTAGATACAACAGCTCCATATATACCGGTACCACGTAATATTGTATCAGTCATACCGTTTAGCATACGTGTAGCTTTTTTATCACGGGTAGCCTCTCTTTGTTCATCTGTTTCTTCCTCATCATCGAACCCAGGGATTAAAGCAAACGCCGCGTTCTGTAAAGCTGAAAATATTATATTTTGCACAGCGCCATAATAAACAATCTTAGATATATTTGATTTAGCATCTCCACGGCCGTTTACAAGGTCCTGAGCGGCTTTTTTCATCAATCTAGTGTATTGCATCGGCGTGTTTTGAAAAGATAATATAAGACGCCCTGCAACGCTTCGCTGCTGTTGTGACACCAATGCTGGATCACCTGACTGCTGCGACTCATCTGATATTTTGCTAAAATCTAAAAATGCTTTTGCTTCAGCATCTTTTTGAGACATACCTTCTTTTAAGTAAGTATTAACCCTGTTGCGATAAAATGTAGCTCCCCCTGCCGCAATTGCAAAGCTATCCGCAATTTGTGTTGGTGTAAATCCTATTTTTAATAAATAAGAAACAGCAGCGCTAGCCTTGTCTTTTGAGTTTTTAGCAGCGTTGGCAATTTCTTGTTCTTGCACGTCAGATTTTAAACCTCCTCTACGTTGCTTTAATTTATCGGAATTAAACAGCATAGCAAAGTCTTTCCAGTATTGAGGTTGATTAGCAAACGCTAAACCTGCTTTCAAAGGATTATTGTCACCCCAATTAATAAAGTTAATTGAAGATATGGTTTGCAGCAAAGCTGACCTTCTGTTGAAAAACATTATAGTACCTACAGAATTGTTAACCCAGTTGTTCCATGCGTTAGTAATTTTGTTAGCACCTGAAGTACGGTTTGTACCGTTTTTCATTGCAAATAAAGAATCCTCAATAGCTTCCCTTAGGCTTGTACCATATACGGCTTCTATTTTATTTAAGTTCTTTTCGCTAAATATAACTTCAGCATTTTCAATAAACTCTGCTAAATATTCTTTTCTGTTTACTTTTTCAGTTAAGCTTTGTAAATCACTAAGCACAGTTTTAGCATCCCAAAATTCACCTGGCTCAGTCCATTTGTCTTTTTTAGACACAGCTAATAACCCGTCTGCATAACCCGAAAGATCTGCATCGTTGCTTACAAGCTTTACTAACCTAGCTTGATCTCTTTTAGATATACCAGGTATTTCGTAACCAGCTTTATTCCAAAGATAAACCCTAATAGCTGAGTCATATGTATAATCTCCTTCCGGTACAAGCTTATTAATAATTTTTCTAACTGGCTTAAACATTTTGTTTAAAGCTCTGGTATCGTTCTTAATTGTTTGACGAGCTCTTTCCATTTCTGCGACTCCTTGGAAATAAGGATTCATTAAGTTTTGCTCAAAGAAAGCTTGATCAGCCTCGCCTTGTTTTCCTTTACCAGCAAATACGTATTGCGTTAAACCTCTAAAATCTTCTGCGCTTGGAGGTATAAAGAATTTAAATTTACCTTTTGTTTTACCTCGCCTTCTAGCAACAGCTGCTGAAAATTCTTTAAAATCTTCAACACCTTTTTGACGTTCAATCATTTTATTAAAGTCTACATCTAAGCTCACGCTATGTTTAACTCTAGCCTGTTGAACCTTGCCTTTAACATCAAAAACATTAAGCACATCTTTGACAGCTTTTACGTTGCCCATGTGATCATCTACAAAGTAGAAGTCATTATACCCATCGGCAACCTTTCCAATCATCCATGCCGCTTTAGCTGCGGGTGCTCCATTTGCTAATCCAGTTATATTTTCAAGCGGAATTTCTAGACCAATCCCTTTTAAAAATTGATATATAGCCGGAGCTGAATCTGCTGGCCTTGCTGTTAATACAAATATATTTTTATTACCAAATTTTTCTATAGCTTTTTTAAGTCTTGGAGCTAGCGGCCCCGGCGTTCCTTTAACAACTTTGCTAAATTCACTAAAATTAAATTCAGCACCTTCATTTGCTAATGTCTCGCCTTGCTTTGCAAATTCTGCTGGTGTTATTCTATAACTCTTACCGTCTTTATTTACAATTACTTGACTTTTGCTAAATGCAAGCGTATCATCAAAATCATATACACTAATACCTTTAGGTGTAATTGAATACTTACCTTCACGTGCATTAGCCATTGCTTTATCAACTGTTCTTTTTTCTTCAGTTTCTTGCGCAGCGTCTGCTTTAACCACAGGGTTTTTACCCTTCTCATTAAAGTATTGTTCATAGGATTCACCTACAGTTTCTTTACCATCATAGCTAACCATCGCATACGGCATTCTACCTCTTGTAAATAAATTATAATACCTATTATGCCATGCTGTTTCCCCAGGAACATAATTAGCTGCGGTTATAGCGCCGTATCCAGCTTCATCTAATACCTTATCCATTTCTTTAACTGGAATAATAGTTACCCTATAATCATTCCATAACGCTTCCATGTTATGCTCAGTGTTGCCGTTTACATAGTAATCGTACATATAAGCTAAAACAACTCTAGCTGGTATTGCGTGTTCAAACCTGAAGTCTGAAGTATTATCTGATTTTATAACAGTGGATTTGCCCCAAACTCTAGCCGACGCTCTTAACGCATTACTTGTACCGTTGTTCATGGTAGAAAGTAATGTTAGCGCTACATTAGGATCTAAATCTTGCTTTGCAAAGTTTTCAAAAAACGAAGTAACAAACTTTTGAGCAGCTTTGTAGTTTACTTCATCCGGCTTATAGTTTTCCCTGAGCATGCCCTTTGACACGTTAGTTACAGGGCTATACTTTCTATCAACCGATGTTCCGTCTGTAAAAAATAATTTTTTGTTTGTTATTTTATCAATCTTTTTGTCATCTAAATTTAATTTATTATACAAGCTTTGCAGTAAATCCTCTGCTCCACTAAATAAATCGGCACCTGGTTTTGTTATGGGTCTTCCGTCTTTTCTAATACCACGTACTAACTTTTGCTTTTTCAAATCAAACTTAAATAACCCTATTGAAGCTGATGAACTAAACGAGCTATTTGCAAAAGCCACAATCATCTGTAGACCTTCGTCAACGCCGTACTCATCAATTATCATTTGCATGCTTTCAATAGCAGCTGCCCTGGCAAGCATAATATTATCTGTATCTCTAAAGACTTCCGACGCGTTCATTTCTGCCCCAACTAATTTTTGTAATGCTAAAGCTTCATCTGCTTGATTAGATATTTCAATAAGTATTTGTTTGAATACCGGAACAGGTACGCTTTCAGCCGCTTTATTAACGGGTTTAAGTCTGTTCGCAAACTGTTCAGCTACGCCGTCTATTATATTAGGATCAAAATCAAGCGCTCCGTACGTTGTTAAAAATACTTTCTTAATATTACCCTTGCTAAGATTTTTAAGACTCATTACGCGATCAAAAAACAAATCTTTATTTAAGTCAAATTTAAATCTTTCAGTAGGATCCATTCTACCAACAGAAAATTTACCTCTACCTGTTTGTTTTTCAATTTCAACAATCTCGGCTTCTTTGGCTAATCCATTTTCTCTTAATACCTCTGGCAATACATCGAACGCGGCTTCTTCGGCAATGACATCTGCAAACGAAGTTTTACGCGCATTTCGAACATTAGTCGCTTTGTCGTTGGCTTTTAAGTACTCAGTACCTTCTTTTTTAACTTGGCCATCATAGTTTCTTTTCTTAAACTTACGATTGTTTGCATACTTATTTGCAATACGCTTACCTCTTATGGCGCCACGATCGATGGCGTCGTTGTAAGCCTCAACCTCAGCAACTGACATATAATCCGGTGATCCATCTTCATTTGTAATTTCTTCCATTAAAAATGAAAACCTATCTGAAATAGTAGACTTAGGCATTATGCTATACACATTCTGAAAGTTCCTATCTACAAACGAATCGTAATTAGCTCTTTTTTCTTTATTACCAACTTTCTCAGTATTATCAAAGTTAGCGCCGCGATCCATAATGCTTTTGAATAAGTTACCCAATTTATTACGCATTGCATTGGCAAGCTCAGTCCTAAATTTTTTACTACCAATAGGAGCTGTAAACTTAGTTGTAGCATATGCCACCTTAACACCGTCTTTTACTTTCTTTTGAACTTGATCAGATATTGATACTGGGTTTCCTTCTTTATCAAGAACAATAACCTCATCGGTTATTTGTGGAAATTCTTTTTTAACTTCTTTATCTTCCCGCTCTTTTCTTTTTAAAGTATCGTCAGCTTTTTCTTTGCCCACAAGTTCTCTTCTTCCCGGTTCGGAAGGAGCGGCTTCTACAGTAATTTCACCAAAGCCTTTTGTTTTATTAATTACGCCTTGAAGCCTATTGTCTATTTGACCATATATATAAGTGCTAAGTTTTGTTCCACCCTCTGGGTTGTACGATTTTATTAAAAAGGGTATTCCGTCATCACCTTTTTCAATGCCGGTAGCTGTTCTATTTATAACCTCATCTTTGAACTCATCGTATCTAGGGACTTGATCTCTGGATTTCATTCTGTATGCTACATATGAAGCATACTGCTCACCCACCATAAAACCTATAACAAGCTTAGTATTTTCAGGAACAGCATCCCATTGTTCTTTTGTAAAGTTTGGCTTGCCGTCTTCATTTATTCTTAAATCTAACCCATAGGATTCAGCCCCTGTATTAAATGCTTCATTACCTTTTTGAAACATTCTATTTTTGTCATCAGTATTAAAGCTACTTGGCGCGCTAAATGATGATTTACCTTTTAGCGAAGACTTTTTGGGTCCTTTTTTAACTTTCTTTTGTATACGTTTACCAATCTTACCTTCTCTAAAGTCAGCATTACGGTTTAGCATGTAATTTAAAGCGCCTTCGGGAGTGTTAGTGTTAATACCATTGAAAAAACTTTCCTTAGATCTTTTAGCTTCTTGATTAAGCTCAGCATCAAAAGCATAAAAAGTTTCCTGAGCAACTTTTGTATACTCATCTTTATATGCAGCGCTTGTGTCTTTCCATTCTTTACCAACATCATCAGCAAGATCATCCCTGTTTGCTAATACGTTTTTAACCTGCTCATCTACACCTGCTAAATCAGGCTGAGATAGTCTAGCGTGAAGATTGTCTGCGTATTGTTTTTGTTTTTCAGGCGTATCAAAAACACGATCATCAATAGCGTGCGCTACTTCGTGCACTATAGCGGTTGACTGCAGTATATTACCCTCTTTTATTGCGGCTTCTGCACGATCTTTGTTAAAAGTAATATACTTGTTATTATATATAAAACCATTACTACCCTCTTTTTCTAACGATGCGTATATTTCATTTTTAGCATCCTCATCTAAATCTGTATCTTCTAATAGCTTTTGGGCTTCTTTTTTATTAGAAACCTCAAGTATTGTTAAATCAGCGGCATTAACTATTTCTGAAGATGCTTTTGCGGTTGTACTTAAGGTTATTGCTCTACCTTTATTGAACATAAGGTTAGCCCCAGCATTAGCATATGCTTTTTCTTTCGCTGTTTTAGACAATGGTTTGCCATTTGCATCTACTAAGCTTTCAACTTTTTTAACAACCGCAGGAGATTCTTTAGCTAGCTTAACATGGCTTAACCTTTGCTCGTTTCTAATTTCATTAATAACAAAAGCAAGTTTATCTTTTCTATTTAAAGAACGATATTCATTTGCTTTATTAGTATCGGTTGTTTCAAGCTTTTGCTTTATTCTTTTACCAGATGGTCCTAACGAGTTTTCAACGCGATCATAATTAACATCTTTTTTAAGCTGATCTTGCTGTTTTTTAATGGTTGCTCTTCTGATATCAAAGTTTTCAGCCTGCTGATTTTTCCCTTCCTTCTTTAATTTGGTTTTATAGTTGTTTACTTTTTCTTCAGCAACTGTTTGTGTGTCTTCTGGTTTTACGCCGGCTTCAGACAATAACTCTTTTTCTAGTCTACTAAGGCCAAGTAATTTCTTTTGATTATCACCGCCCAATGCTATTGCGTCAACCTCTAAACCTGTAACAGCAAAGCCTTGCTCTTTCATTTTAGTAGCTAACTGAGCAATGAGTATATCTCGCGAGCTTGCGTCTGTAGATTCTTGTATGCTTATACTTAAGTCTTTTATGTCTTGAGTTAATCCGTTGATATCTTTTTGAAACTCTACAGTAGCCGCGTTATTCATTAACGCAGAGTAAGCTACACCAGGCGTAGACATTGTTCCTGATGTAATCAAAGCAGAAACAGCTGTATCGTCCCATTGACTGAAGTCCATATCTCTACCTAGTATAAGACCCTCGCTTAGTGCTGTGTCGCCAAAGTAAATAAGCTCTTCTTCAAGTATCTCACCACCTAGTCTTTTACCAAGCTCAAGTCCTGTCATGCCAAGCTTTTTTAAGTTACTTTTATATAAAAAATTGGATATATTTATCCCGCTTTTTGAAAAGTCTTTAATTGCTTTTAACGAGTTGGGCGCAGTACCTATAAATGATGTTACTCCACCTTCAATAAAACCAGTTGCCCATGCGGCATTCACAATTTGCTGATCCGTAAGATCACCCATTGCTATTGTTTTATTAAGATCAAGTTCATTTGATGCGTAAGTATTGTAGTCTATTAAGCCAGACTCATAAGCAACACGATTTAATTCTTTTTGATTCTTAGCGTCTTCTCCAAGTTTTTGAGCCATTACTAAGTCTCTATACTTTTGAGCTCCTGAGGATACTCCAAATTGAGTACCAATAGCTAGTTGAGTAGCCATTTTACCCATGCTTAACGCTGTTCCAACTCCAGACGTTCCTATAGCTAATATAATATTAGGCGCTTGTTGCCC
>Ga0181419_1000703_pt1 | contig 11623 bp, 3 predicted proteins | sample 42SPOviralmetaG_FD_130144 | JGI IMG/M metagenome (GOLD analysis project Ga0181419, IMG submission 130144) | Marine viral communities from the oligotrophic San Pedro Time Series (SPOT) site, San Pedro Channel, CA, USA - 42 SPOT_SRF_2013-04-24 | ecosystem: Environmental > Aquatic > Marine > Strait...
AGGTGATGCTATAATATATGCAGCTATTGTTTTAATAAGTATAATGTTCTCTAATGTTTATCTTATAATAAAAATAAAACAATGAGAAAATTAGCAATAATAGGTGGTATAAGCCTAGCTAGCCTTGCAGCTGGCAATATGATACTACACAAACAAAAGATTAATTTAAACCCTAACACTTTAGCAATAGCTACTGGAGGTTTTATATTTACTTTTGGTATTACTTATAAATTCTAAAATTTAAATTATGTGTGAAAGTTGTCCGGGCGGATTTTGCCCATGGTGTTAAATAATAAAAGGGGAGGTCATTACGACTTCCCCTTTTTGGTTACAGGAACTTTGGGTATGGTGCCCAGTATTTTTTGTTCCCTATAAAAATGTATCTTCTAAAGACTTTTTCTTTTTAACTTTAGGTGATTCAACATAATTTTGTTTACCTTTTATTTGCCACTCTGGCCAACCTAGTACCATAGCTATAGATTGCCATGTTTCAGTTTCTTCATCCATAGCTGCAGATAGGTTGTTAACTTTACTATATAGTCTATCTAAAGGCAAATTAGTAGTACCTGTTACAACTTTAGCCATAGATTCATAAGCTGGATTATCTAAACTAAATCCTTTTTCAAACACTTCTTCTCTACGTTTTTTACTATCAAATGGATATGCAGCAGATTGAAACTTACCTAATTTACTTTTTATAGCTGGAGAAAATTCTAATAATTTTTTATAAGAATCAGTAAATTCAGGGCGATCTCTTTTAGATCTGTCATATATGTCTATACCTAAGTTTTTAAGAACTTGAACAGTAACACCTGCCATACCTAATCCTCTAAGTGAAGAGTCTAACATCCCGTTAGCTGCTTTAATTAATTTCTTTTCTTCAGCATCAGTCATTTCTTCGTCACCGAAACCTAAGCTAGTAACAGCTTGTTGTAATCCGTTAAACAACATGTTCTGTAAAAACCCATAATAAGCTATTTTACTAATATTAGTTTTTAAATCACCTCTACCATTTACAATGTCTTGAACAGCTCTTTTTTGTATTCTAGCATATTGCATAGGTGTATTAGCAAACTGTAATACAACTCTACCTAAGTCACTAGATTGTTGTTGAGATATTTTAGATGGATCAGAGGACTGTTGAGACATTTCAGACACTTGTCTAAACTCTTTCATAGCTATTTCCTTAGCTTCCGCTTCTGTTTTACCTTCATTTTTAATTAAATCATTAATTCTATTACGATAAAACGTAGCTCCACCAGATGCAATAGCAAAACTATCAGCATACTTAGTAGGTAAATAACCTTTTTCAAGTATATAATTCAAAGCAGCTTTAGCTTTATTACCACTAGTTTTTGCAGCGTTAGCTATTTCAGATTCATTTATATTAAGTTTAAGACCATTACGTCTGTCTTTTAAATAATCAGAATTAATTAACTCAGTAAAATCTTTCCAGTACTGAGGTTGATTAGCAAAAGCTTTGCCAGCTTTATAAGGATTGTTAAATCCCCAGTTTATAAAGTTAGCAGCTGATATTGTTTGAAGCACGGCTGATCTAGCGTTGAAGAACATTATAGCTCCAGTAGAATTATTTATATAATCTAAAACTTGATTGCTCAACCTATTCCCTCCACCAAGCCTGTTACTTCCAGATTCCATACGTCTTAATGAATTTTCAAGAGCAGCTCTGTATTTAGGTCCATAAGCTGCTTCTAGCTTGTTTAAATTTTCTTTAGAATATATAAGATCTTTATTTTGTTTCCATGTCTCTAAATACTTACCACGTTTCTTAGTGTTGAGTACGTCTATTAAATCTGTAGTTATAGTTCCAACAGCCCAGTTTTCTTTAGGTTTTGAATAACCATCACCTTTAGTTATAGATAGTATTTGATCTGCAAAAACTTTTAGCTTAGGATTATTTTCAACTATGTCACTTAATTCTTTTAAATCTGCTTTAGATAATCCTGGAATTTGTTCTCCTACTTTATTCCACAGATAAACTCTTACAGCTTGCTCATTTGTAAAACCTGATTCAGTTGTTTTTCTTAAATCTTTAGGTACATCTAATTGTTTTTTAAGAGCTTTAAAATCAGCCATTAAATTAACTCTATCAGTTGATAAGTTTTCCATAGCTCTAGTATAAGGATCAAATAAGTTTTCTTGGTAAAATTTTAAATGAGCTTCACCTTTTTTACCTTTACCTAGAGTTCTATAAACAAGACCTAGCATGTCTTCTGCTGATGGTGGTATAAAAAACCTCTGTCTTTTAGCTTTAGCACCTCTTACTTGAGCTTTAACATCTGAAAATACTTTTTCTGCACCAATACCTGTAGACTCTTCTATTATTTTATTAAAGTCTTGACTCATAGTGCTGCTTCTTTCTATTTTAGCTATTTGAGTCTTTGACTTAACATCTATAACATCTAATACTTTTTCAACTGTAGCTACTTGCTTTTTTCTAGGTTTAGTTATTTCAAAGTCATAGCTACTTTTTTCTGGTGTTATAAAGTCATTGCTTTCCCATATATCTGTTTCCCATCCTAACTTCTTAGCAACTTTATTCATTAGAGTAGTATATAGTTTAACTCTACTTTGTTCAGATTTAAGAGAAGAAAACTCAAGTCTTTTTATTTTAGGGTTTTTGCTCACAGCATCTAATAAGCCATTATAAACAGTTCTAATAACTTTAACAGCATCGCCGGTTCCAGTAATGTCTATTCTACCATCTAAGTTAAATTCTACGTCAAAACTTCCTTTACTGTCTCTAGCATCTAAATTAAAATTATATTTTTTGCCAGCTACTTCAAAAGTAGTTTTTATATTACCAGCTTCATCTGTTTTCCAATCTAAATCTTTTGTTTTATTTTCACTGAAGTTAATTTTATTTTCTTTAGCTAATTGAACTTTAGATTTAACATCAAGTTTAGACATGCCTTCTTTAACTGCTTTAACATTTTGCGGAGCATCATCTGCAAAATAAAAATCATTATAACCTTCAGACGCTTTACCAACAATCCAATCAGCTTTAGCTTTTCCGTCTGATTTACCTAGCCCTGTTATGTTTTCTAAAGGTATTTCAACGCCCATAGCTTTCATAAATTCAAATATAGCTAATTGAGATTCAGGAGCTCTAGCTGTAAGAATAAATATATCTCTTTCGCCTTTAGCTTCTTTCATTTTCTTTATTAAATCAAATAAAGGACCTTTTTTACCTTCAACAACTTTATTAAAATCAGAAAAATCCATTTCATAACCCTCCTCTATCATTCTAGCACCGTCTTTTGCAAACTTTTCAGCATTCATTTCAATTCTTTCTTCTCCTCTTTCAGCAAACACTTTACTTTTAGTTTTAACTATAGTATCATCAAAATCAAATACTCTAATTTTTTTAATAGGAGCAGTGGAAGATCTAGCTATGGTTAAAGCTTTATCTATGGTTGCAGCTTTTTCAATAACATTTTCTGTTGTAATATCTTTAGCGTTTTTTAAATCTAAAACATCAGAGCTTTCTAGATTTTTTATGTTTTCTTTTTTTGCTAATTCAAATTCTTTAGCACCTTCAACTTTTATAATTTTATCTAATATTTCTTGAGCTTTTTTAGATGTTACTTTATAATCTCCTTTTAATTTACCAGCTCTAGTTCTGTTTATATCAAGTATTAAATCAGAAGCTGCTTGGTAAATATCAGGATTACTTTGTAGTTCTTTAGGAACTTCTAAATTATACTTTCCAGCAAAAGTAATTGTTTTACCATTAACAAATGTTTTTAATATAAAAGGATTAAGTTTAATTACTTCATTAAAATACCGCATGTCAGATACTGGAGGAACTTTAGCCCAGTCAGATTTTTTACCTGATTTAAAAGCAATATCCATCATCTCACTAACTAAAGGATGTTTTTGGCTTTTAGCTTTCCATTCTCCATATCCAGGGAGATCGTAAGTCAAGTCTACTATACCTTGATATGTTCTCATATCACCTTTTATACTTAGCATTTTAGTGGTTTTATTAAAAACCATTTGCTTGTACTCTGTTTCAGCTAAATCACTCCAATATTCCCAATTTCCTGGAACTTTACTACTCATTGCTCTTGCTTTGTCTAAGGAATATTCACCATGTTGATAACCATGCTCTTCATATTTATTAAACTCAGTAGCTCCTTCCATGAAGTCTAAAACAAAAGCTTCATTTTTACTAATAGCTGCATTGGCGTTATTATTATATTGAAGTTCTTTTATACTAGGTCTAGCTTCAGGATACTTATCATAAATTTCTTTCCATTTGTTAAGCAAATTTCTTTTTTCTTTATTAAGCTTTTTGAAATTTTCCTTGTTATATTTTAAATTATTTAAACTTTGTGATTTTGCAAGAGGATTTCTATTTTTAGGAGTTGGTATTTTTAAATTTAATTTTTTTGCAATTGCATTATTTAATTCAGTTAAATCACCTATATAACCTGCTTCTATCATAGAAGTTGTTTCTCCTAATTTTTGAACATCTGTAACTTTTCCAATATCACTTACATACCAAAATTTAGCACCAACAGCACCAGTAGAGGGTTTACTTCCAAAAGCGTTTCTTCCTGCAGCTGCCATAGTTTGCGCAGTTGTATACGAAAATATATCAACTCCTAATTTAGGAGCAAAAACATTTATAACATTATAGTTAAGTTTTGTAAAATCATTAGGATTTGAATGATCTAAAGAACCACCATATGCTCTTTCTATATCAGCATTAATACCTTGTTTTTCTTTGGCAACTCTTGTTTTAGCAACCTTATCTTGTACTTTTTTTATTTTACTTTTAAGTTTTATTTCCTCTGGTTTTTTTGTACTAGACCTTTCTATACCAGCTCTAAGTATTTGATCTTTAAAATTCTTAGCATAATCTGCCGGTAAATCTCTACCTTGAATTTCGTATATATCTTTTATTTTAGTATCGACTTTATTACCTGTACCTAAAGATTTTTCTACAACATCGATTACGGCTTTAGCGCCTATTTGCCCAGCTAGCCCTTCGTATCTTCCTTGAGATTTAAAAGCATCGGCAAATATTTTAGCATTAGCTTTATTATTAAAATTAAAATCAGGGTTTAATCTTATTCTTTTTAAATTAGAAGTAATTCCAGTTTTAGCAGCTTTAGTGCCTACAGCTTTTTTACCATACCAATCAGATGTGTAACCATTACCTACGTCTTTTTGTATTAAGCCTTTTGGTAAAGTAACTTTTTTGCCTCTAGCTATTTCTCTTTCTATTAATCCAGAAAAATAACTTGGATCAAGGTTTTTAGCTAGTTTTTCAAAATTAGCTTCAAGGTAGTTTACTTTCTCTTTAGTATTTCTACCCATACCCTGCGATATGTCTTTTTTAACATTACCATCAGTAGCTACTTTAGCTTTTAAATTACTTAAAAAAGGTGATATAGTTTGATTAGGACCAGGCTCTGTTGTTATATCTTTTAAATCTTTAAAATTAATTTCATTAACTACTTTTTCTACATACTCGTTAGATTCTACTTCACCTTTAATAGTTCTAACCTCTTTAGGCATACCTATTTTAGAAGCAGTAGTTTCTTCAGGCTTTTGTTCTTTAGCTCTAGCTTGTCTATCTTTTTCTAAAGATATATCAGTTAGGTCTTCAGCACTCATTTCACCAGAAGCAATCTCTGAGCCTTCTCGGCCCATTAATTCTTGTCTTTGATCTAAAGAACTTGTTTCTATTGATTTTGTTTTAGAAGCGGTACCTACTTTAAGTCCTAGGTAAGAGTTTATATAACCAAATAAGTTTTTATTTAATTGAGGATCAAATGCTCTAACATGCTTTTTTAATTCTTCTTTAGAATCTTCTAAAAGATTTTGTCTTTTTTGACCTTTTATCTGACTAAAAATTTTAGCACCTATTAATTTATCAAAAGATCCACCGTTGATTAATTTTATAGATAAATTCTCAGCTTCACTATTTTTCCATTTTGACTTAGGCATTTTATAATAACCTTCTTTGTTTCTTTCACCTATTACATCGTCTAATGTTACTTGATTCTTTTTTACAGTTAAATCTAAAAATATATTACCAGTTTTTTCATCAACTCTAGGAGTTGAAGACTTTTCTGTACCTTCAGAAGTTTCAAATCTTTTAAGCTTACTAACAACGGCCTCTTCAAGAGTAGCATCTGTTTTACCTTCTCTAAATGTTTTTGAATATCTTTTTATAAACTCATAAGCTTCATTGCCTGTCTCAAAGTCAACATCTTTCATAGGAGTTTCTGTTTTAAAAAACTCTGTAAAAGTATCTGCCAATCTTTGCATATTGCTTCTAGTGTTTGTTACTTTTATTCTACCGCTTTGAAGTACATCTGAAACAACATTGAACCATTCTCTAGTGTAATCTTTATCAGTTATATCAGCTCTTTCATCTATTATTCTTTTTGCTTCTGCTAAAACATTAGCTGGTAAAGAGCTTTTAAACTCGTCAATAAATGGTTTTAACTTACCATTTTTTGCTAGTTTATTTAAAGTAACGTTCATTGCAGGGTGAAGAAGCTCGTGAGAATCTACAGATACGTTATTTATTTCCTTAGCGTAATCTTCGTTTACAAACATTTCTCCTTTATCGTTTACAAATAAACCTTCAGTACCTTTTTCGCCTCCAAATTTCTTTAAAAAATCTTTATTAGAAAGAACCTCATATTTAACAACATCTTGCTTGCTTATTATGTCAGAAACTTTACCTCTTATCTGTTCTCTTCTTTTAGTTACGTTTTCTCCTAACTCTGCGTTTAAATTATCAGTAAATTTTTGTTGTTTATTTTTTAAACTTTTAATTTTTTCGTTAGCAACACTTAGTTCATCTCCAGTTAAATCTTTTTTCACAGCTTCAAGTATAGCTAAAGGTTTGCTAACTTCGCTTTGTAAAAGCTCAAATTCCTCTATTAATCTTGATTCTAGCTTTGGATCATTAGCGGTTTTACCAACTCTTCTTATTCCATCTATGAAGTTTTTATAATTTTTAACATAATTAAGAATATCTTTTTGAGCTCTTTTATTTTTAGCAAATGGACCATTTGGATCAGCTATTATAGAATAAGCTTGGTCAACACTAGACATGTTACCTATTGATCTTTTCATAGCTGTGGTTGGTTCTTGACCACTAGCCAACATTCTACCTGTAGTATATATGTTAGCATACTCATTTTTACCGTAAGTAGATTCTATAAATTTAGCTGTTTCATTATAAAGCACTTGATCTTTTAAACTATTAACAGACTCTCTTATATTATTTTTTCTTTTAATTTGCTCAGCTGTTAATTCTGAGTCAGGTTTATTTAAACCTTCCTTATTTCTTAAAGAAGTTGCTTTGCTATTAACCTCTTTGTTAGTTAAAGTACCATCTTCTTTGCCAAAGTTTCTACCTTCAAAACCAAGTACTTTAGCAGCTTTATTAGCTTCTATATTTATTCTACCTTTGTAAGCGTAGAAATCATTTACTCCAGCATTATAAAGTCTAGTCAAGCCAGTTATTGGGTTTGCAGCCTTTGCAGATCCAACCATTATAAAAGTATTAACAAAGTTTTCAAAAGTAGTAGCTTCTTTTAAAGCCTCTTTCATTGTTATATCTTCTAATATAGATCTTTCACCAACTTGTCCAGCTATAATGTTAAAAGTACCTAAGGTAGGTTGTGCAACACCGTTAACTACATTGGTAGCTAGCTTAGATTTATTTAAAGTAGTTAACAAGTTTCTATACGTCTGAGACTTAATTAAAGTATTTTGTGCACCTTTTATCATACTGCCAGCAGCACCAGCGCCTAAAGCAAATAATAATGACATTGGGTCTTCACCTATAGGTCTTACAGCTTGATTCCTTAGTTCTATTACATATGCTTCTTCACCAATAGCGCTTATTAGATTACCAAAACCTTGAGCAACTTTACTATTTCCAGCTATTTTAGTTGTTAATTGTTTTATACCATCTTTGACCATTCCAGGAGTTTTTCCAGCAATTTTCCTAGTAATAGCAAATTGAGTAAGTATTTTTGCTCCATCTACTAGAGCAACAGCACTACTTTTACTCATGCCAGGTTCCCACATTTCTTTTAACTCTGCAGTTTTTTCATCTCCAACTGTATCTCTAGTTAGTTCAATAAAGTTTAAAGCTTCGTTTGTTTTTTGTATAGCTTCGTTACTTTCGCCTAGCTTACCAACAGCTTTCATTGTTTCAGAACCTAAATAATCAAAAAACCTAAATTCTGGAACATCAATATCTGTTGGCTTAAAGTTAAGATCAATTGCTTTTTGTAGCATTAAAAGCTCATCTAATTTTTTATTAAAATTTGTAGCAATAATATTAGACCCTGGCAAATACATTAAGTTAGGAGACAATGTATTAGATGAGGCTTGAGAAGAAAGCATTTTTTGGTACTTTCCACCTGCCATATTTATTTGTCTACCAACATTAAACAAGCTTACATCATTCTCTATATCAGCGAAGTTTTCGTTTGCTATTTTAGCTAAATAAATAACTTCATTAGAAAGTTTATTTTCTTGTTCATAAAGAGTTTCTATATTTGTATCTCCCCACTTTTCTTGAGCAGAAGCTATACGTTGAGCTTCTTCTTCTTCTTCAGAACTTGTTGCTTCTCCTCTTTTAATCATACTTCCAGAAAGAGGATCATACCACTGGCTAGGAACTCCATTTTTTTGCTCTGAAAAATAGTTTTTTCTAATTTTTTCTATTTCGTCTTTATGAAATTTTATTTGTTTTTTATTTTCTATTATTAAACTTTCATTACCTATGTTCAACGGATTTAAAACACTATTGTTAGTTGAGAGTTTTATAATTTCCCTTTGGTGATAACCTGCTTTTGCAACTTCAGGAGATTGATATTTAGAAGCTGATTCTGAGTTAGCTAATGAAATATTTTGTTTAGCTCTTTCTATAACGCTAGTAGGCACTTGGTAATTTCTACTAAGCTTTGATGGGTTACTTGGGTCTATTATACTTTCCGCTTTAACACCCTGCTCAGATAATATTTTACCAATCTCTTTATTTAGAGCTGTAGCACTATTGACATCACCACCATAACTTATACCTTTTTCAATATAAGGCAAAAATGAACCTTCTTGATCTTCCAATATAGCATTAGATACTTGATCTTCAATAGTAGCAGATCCTTCTTGTTGTCCTATAACTCTACCTGCTAAATTAACCTTTTGCATGATACTAGAGCTTGTTTCATACCCTACATCTTCTTTTAAGCCTTGCTTAGCTATAACATAAGGGTTTTTATTATTGTACCAGTTTTCTGACCACCACGCAGATCCTTCATCTGTTTGAAACCATTCAGGTAATAGTTGAAAACTAGGGTTGATTTGGCCATCAGGAAAACTTGATTGCTCTGCTAAGTTATTATATTGTCCTTCTATAAAAGTTTCTTCAATACCAGGCGCAGTAGGCCTAGATGGAATAGATTTAAATTTTTCTCCAGGTACTTCTAAATAGTTTAGTGATTTTAAATAATTTTTATTTACTTTATTTGATTCAATTTCTTTTACAGCCTTATCTGCTTTGACTATATCTTCTTTACTTAGATCCTTTATCTCAACAGGCATGCTTCTACCTGTTACAAACTCTCCAAACTTTCTATCTTTTAAGTAAGGCGAGTCAAAAGAAGCTTCTTGTGAAACAACCTCTGGCTCTTTTACTTTAGTAGTGTTTTCTACTTCACCTACACCTACTAAATTTTTAAAGTCTTCTTCAGAACCGTTATAACCTGTTTCAACAAACTGATTAAATGACGCGTTTAAAGCTTCTTGATTGCTATTAATTAACGAGCTAAAATCATCTGACGTACCATTATAGCCGGTATCAACAAATAATTTATAAGCCGATTTTAGTGCTTCTGGATTCATATATTATTTAATTTATTAATTAAACTTAGCTCCAACACCTGTAGAAACTACGGATTCTTTAGCTATTTCTTTTAATTGTTTTTCAAACTTTAATAATCTTTCATTTGTAAGAGGTACACCTGATGAGTATTCTTTAAGGGTTTTTAAATCCTCATCGCTACCTGCTGCAGCGTAATTAACTTGAGGGAAGAATAATAACTCGCCATCTTTGTATTTAATTTCTATATCTTGTATTATTTTAGTTCCTGAACCTGTTGCAAATCCGCTTCCTCCAAATCTATATTTCAAATCATCAGTTAGTTTTTGCTTATTATCTTTTTCTTCCTTGCTCAATCTTTCAAATTCACCGGCTTCAATTTGTTCTTTAGTGATTCTTTTCTTAGTTTTAGGATCTATATTAGGATTATCAAGACTTTTTTTCAAAGCTGTAGCATCGTTTATTATTGTATCATAACTCACTACTTTTACTTTATTTTCAATATTTTCTTCATTGCTTTTAGGTAAATCAATATCTTTAGATATAACATCGTTTTTAGGAGAGAATAAATTTCTACCTTTTTTAACTAAAGCTTTTTGAGCTTGCTCTCTTTGATCGTCACTGTTAGTCCATACGCCTTCACCTATAGTTGGCCAATAACTTTTCATTTTTTCATTATCATTCAATATAGGATCAACTGCTCTGTTTAGATAAGTCATGTAATTAGAATTATCACCTATGTAATATTTTTCTTGCTTTGTAGTAACTTTTCTTCCTTTACTATCTAACTTTTCAGTATTATAATTTATTTTAAACATACTATCATTTTGTTTCATCATAGCATCATGAACAGCTCTTAAATCATCTGTTGGATCTTGTACAAAATTTATAGGATAATCAGGATTTTCACCACTCATTATAGCATTTAAACCTTCTATAGATATTTTTTGCCCATCTTTATGAACTAAAAAAGTTTTGCCATTTTCAATAAATGTAGATACATTACCATTTTTAGTAGGCGAATACATGTCATTAATTAAATTAACTATTTCAAAGGTTTTACCAGAACCATCATATATAAAAGCACCAACTTCACCATCTTTTTTACTTTTTGCTTCTTCAAGTCTATTGTATAAAGCATTTATATTTGGTATTGCAGTTTCTATATTTTTTAATGATTGATCAAATACTGCTAATTTAGCATAACCATCTCCTGGGTCTATATTACCAAGCTTAATATCAGAAACAATACTAGCATATTCTTTAGCTTGTTGCATCTGAGCTTTTTTAAATCCTTCATCAAAAGTTTGTCCACCAGCTTGTTCTTCGCCAGCTATCATTTTCATCTTTTGATCTAAATAGTTTAATTGCTCTTGCTTTATACCTTCAAGTTTAGTTTTTTCTGCTTTCCAATCACTTAATTCTGTAGCGTACTCAATATCTTTTTGCCTACCTACTTGTCTAGATGCTTCTCTCGTTAATCCGCTTATACCAGTTAATCTACCTGGACTTATTGTTTTTACTCTTGGCATAGTTTACTTATTTTATGGGATACATGTTTAATATTTTACCATCTGCATCATATTTAAAAGGGTTTATAATGTTACCATCTTTGTCAAACTTTCTAAACTGCTCAGGAATAAAGCTAGGGTTTTCAGGGTATAAATAAGTGGTTCCATTAATTACATTCCCCACAGAAGGAGTTGGCTGGCTAACATTTAACGATGGGCTATTGCC
>Ga0181419_1000704_pt1 | contig 11620 bp, 10 predicted proteins | sample 42SPOviralmetaG_FD_130144 | JGI IMG/M metagenome (GOLD analysis project Ga0181419, IMG submission 130144) | Marine viral communities from the oligotrophic San Pedro Time Series (SPOT) site, San Pedro Channel, CA, USA - 42 SPOT_SRF_2013-04-24 | ecosystem: Environmental > Aquatic > Marine > Strait...
TGCAATTAGAAAAGATTTTAAAGAAGGTTTAAGATTTGCAGAGTGGTTAGGTTTAGAAAAAGAAGGTTTGATGAGAAAGTGGGGATTTGATGGCTCAGACCAATATATGTATGCGAGGTTATTTTAATGGCAGCAGCAATACCAGCATTAACAACCGCAGCACCTTTTGTATCTGCAGGAACAGCAATAATAGCTGGTAGACAAGCAAGTGCAGTAGGAGCATATAATAAAGCAATAGCTGATAGAAACTTTAGAGTTAAAGTACAAGAAGCTGAAAGAATACAGAAACAAAAAGAATTTGATCTTGCTAGATTCGATCAAAAATTTGCACAGTTACAAGGTCAAACAAAAACTGCTGTACTAACTTCTGGTGCAGAGTTATCTGGTTCTGGTCTAAGAGTTTTAAGATATAATGCTGAACAAGCAGAAATAGAAAAAGATATTATAGATTATAATTCTAAAGTTGCAGAATCAAGAAAAATGGAAGAAGCAAACTTTGCTCGTATGTCTGGTGAACTTGCTAAACAACAAGCTAAAGCAACAGAGTTTGGGTATTATGCTCAAGCAGGAACAAGTTTATTAAAAGCGTTTGGATAATTATGCCTAAGATACCTACATTTGAATCAACTGCAAGACCTACAACAGAAGTTGGAAGTATAACAACTGGTATACAAGTATCACCAACTTCTACTATAGCTGCTAGACTTTTACCTGCATCTGATCAGTTAGCAAATTATGCAATTAAAAAAAGAGATAATGAAGAAAAATTAATTGCTAAAAAAGCAATACTAGAATTAAAATCAGAATCAGATAAAATTATAGAATCACAAAAAGATAATATTAGTGAAGAAGAATCTATTAATAATTGGAAACAAACTTTTACACCTTTAATAAAACAAAAAACATCTACTATTACAAATAGAAGAGTTAGAAAATTAGTAGAAGATGGAATTAATTTAGAAAATTCAGAAAGTATTTATCACTTAAAACAAAACTCTTTTAAAGCATATGAAAAAGAAAGTGCTAAAATTTATAATGATGACATCAATGCAGATGTTGCAAAGTTTAAAGCTGAGACTAATCCTACTTTAAAAGATAAATATAGAGACCAATTATATTTAAAAGCTGAACTATATAACGAAGAACATATGTTAGGATCTAACGATCTTAAAAAAAGAATAGAAGCTATTGATAGTGTTTTATTATTAACAGATGCTGATTCTTTTATTGGTACACCAGACGCTGTAGAAAAAATTAAAAAAATAGATAAAGATATAAATGGTACTAAATTTTTATCTGATGAAATATTCAACAATTCTATTTACAATTCTTATAAACAAAAAATTGAATCTGTGGCAGTTAAGGGTGATCCTAATGCTGATTATGAAGAAGCTGAAAGATTATTAAATGAGTTAGAAAACTTTGAAAGATATAATGGTAGTAAAACTGTATCGGGTAAAAGAGAAGCAGAATTTGCAACCTTAAAACAAAAAATATTAACTGAAAGTATTGGTCATGATACTTTTGTTAGAAAGATTGAACAAGGTAATAAATTTTTTGAATATCAAACAGAACAAAAAAAATTATTAGAATCAAGTTTTTTTAATTCTTTTATTCCTACACTTAATAAATCTATTGACAAAGAAAGAGCAGTAGAAGCTAGTCTTGAATATGACGAAAGAATTGATTTATATGTTCAATTAAATCAAGATGCAACTTATGCTGAACAACAACAGTACGCTAGACAATTAAGAATAGATTTACAAGATAAATATGCAAAAGTTACAACAGAACAAATAACATCATTTAATTTAGAAGAAAATAAATTTAATGTAATTAGAGAAGCTGATCAAATTATAGAAGCTAAAAATAATTATATAGCAGATCCTAAAGGTAAAAATATTTTAATAACAATGGCTAGATTAAATAGCTATGTAGATGAAGAAGGTAAACCAGAAGTTATTAAATTTTACAATGATTATATTAAAATTCTTAAATCAAGACAAGAAGGATAATTATGGCAGATGTTCAGTTATCTGAAGAAGCTATTGAATTTGAAAAACAATTTGAAGAATCTACTAAAAAAGTAGAACCAGTAAATTCTGGTTTAATTACTAATCCAGATGAAAAAGATTTTAATTTTTGGAATAAAGCAGGAAGTTTAACTTTATCAGCAGGTCAAGGTGTTGTTAATGCGGTAGAAGAGCAAGGTGATTTTTTAGATGAAAATATAGTTTCATTAGGTGGATTAGAGTTTGGAGATCAAGATGGTAAGTTTACATTTAAAGATTTAATACCAAAATATGTTTCTCCTAAAAAATGGAAAGAAGGTGGTTATTCACAAAAAAGAAATTTACCTGTATTTCATAAACCAGAAGGCATTGGCGAAAATTTAACTGAAGGTGCAGCAAGATTTGTAACAGGATTTATAGGACCATCTAAAATTTTAAAAGGTGTTGGTCTAGGTGGAAATATAGTTAAGACAGGATTAAGAGGTATGACAGCAGGTGCTGTAACTGATCTTACTGTATTTGATCCTAACGAGGGTAGACTATCAGATATGTTGGTAGAGTTTGATTCTCCTGTTTTAAATAATGCAGTTACTCAATACTTAGCTACAGATGAAGATGATACTGAGATGGAAGGTAGACTAAAAAACGTACTTGAAGGTATGCTTATTGGTGGACCACTTGAGATATTGTTTGGTATCAAAGCATTTAAAAAAGCAAAAAAAACTAAAGACATAGCAGAGAAAGAAAAAATTTATAAAGAAGCTGGTGAAGCTATTGATGGATTAAAAAAAAAGAAAAAAAATAAAAAGGTATTAACTCAAATTGTAGAAAATAATAAAGCTATCAATACTAAAGAATATATTAAAAAAATAAATATTGGTGAAAAAGAAGCTAAGAAACAAACTGAATCTTTTATTAAAAAAATATTAAACACTAAATCATTCTTAAATTCTGCTGAAGTTTTAAAAACAATAGATGATGTGTCTGAAAGATTTGATGATGTAACAAAAGATTATTTAGAAAATGATGTATTAAAAAATGAAACAGCAGAAGAACTTGCAAAAATATTATCAAGAGATAAAGAAGAAGTTTTAAAAGCATTACCTAAAGATGCTGAAGCTGCTAAAAATGCTACAGTTAGAATGTTAGCATCTAAACAAATATTACAAGAACTTGCATTTACTTTAAAAGAAACATCTGAAAAATATGTAAAACAATTTGGTAGAGATACTAAGGCTTGGACTAAACAAGCAAAAGAAGAAGTGGCTTTACAAAGTGAGATAGTTAGAAAAACAGTAGTTGCTCTTAAAGATCAAATAAGAGGTGCTGCTAGAACTACTCAAGCAGGTAGAATAAAAGTTGCTAGATCAGAAGGTAAAGTTTTAGATATAGAAAAAATGGTAGACATTATTCAAAACTTTAGAGGAGACTCAACAACAATAGCAAACTTAATTAAAGATGCACCATTAGAAGAAGTAATTAATTCTGTTGCTAAAACAAGATACCAAAGAACAGTAGAAGCATTTAACTCACTTTACATTAACTCATTATTGTCTGGTGTATTTACACAAGCTATCAACATGAAGTCTGGTATTTACGAAGCATTGATTAGACCAATGGAACAAATTGGTGGTGGTCTAGCAAAAGCAGATGTTAGATCAATAAGATTAGGTTTTGCTCAGTATCAAGGAATGATGATGAGTTTTGGGGATACTATAAAAGCTACAGGACTAGCTTTAAAACAAGGTGATGCAATACTTGATCCTCTTGCTAGAACCCAAGATAACTTGGAAATTGTAGGTGGTAAAGCAGTAAGACCTATTAGTGGTGCTAACTTAGGTTTTGATGGAGCAGTTGGAACTGCAATAGATTGGATAGGTAATGTTGTAGAATTACCATCAAGATTACTAATGACAGGTGATGAACTTTTAAAACAAATGAATTACAGAGGTAGATTATTTACCAATGCTTTAGACAACACTATGGAAAGAGGTTTATCTATTACATCTAAAGAAGGTAAGGAAAATATTAAAAGAATTTTTGATGAAGGGTTTGATAAAAATGGATCAGCAAATATAAAAGATAATAGTATTAATCAAAAAACTTTAGATTATGCAAGAGAATCAACTTACACAAATTCTTTAAAAGGTGGTTCTTATTTAGATTGGGGAGCTAAAATACAAACATTTTTAAACAACTCACCAGAATTTAGATTTATGGCTCCTTTTATAAGAACACCTACAAATCTTTGGAGACATTTTGGAAATCGTATTCCTGGATTTGGTTTGCTTACAAAACAAAATAGAGACTTATGGAATAGCGGAGATAGAAGAGCAAGAGCTGAAGTTTTAGGTAGACAAATGATGGGTATGGCTTATGCAGGTTATGGTTTACATTTAGCAACAGAAGATATTGCAGATAAAGATGGTAAACTATATCCTAAAATAACAGGTAATGGACCATCTAATTTTGAAGTAAAAAAAACTTGGTTATCAATGGGTTGGCAACCTTATTCTATTGCACAAAAAAATGAAGATGGAAGTATAACTTACAAACAATATAATAGAATGGATCCTCGTTTTTATATACTTGGAATTATTGCAGACTTAAAAGAAAATTTAATTAATATTAATGATGAACAAAAAGAAGATTTATTTAGTTCAGCAGCATTAACTGTATTTAGAAACGCATCTAATAAAACTTATTTAAGAGGTTTATCTGATGCTATGGAACTTATTGCTAGTCCTACTGAAAATAGTTTTTCTAAATTTTTTGGTGGAGTAGTAGGAAATGCTATACCTTATGCTTCTTTAAGAAATCAAGGTATACCTGGAATATTGGAACCAGAAAAAGAAGCATATGAAACAAGAGGATTTTTAGATAGAATTATAGCAAGGTCTGGATTAGGTGAAAAATATTTAGAACCTAGAAGAGATATATTAACAGGTGAGCCTATAGAAAAAACACCTAGTAGTTTATACTTAAATGCAGATGGCGTAGCATCATTTTCTTTTTGGTTTCAAGGACCAAGTTTAGTGGGTAGAAAAATAGATGTTAAAGATAATCCTGTAGCATTTGAAATTGCTAGACTTAGAATACCTCTTGGAGAACCACAAAAAATTAAATATAAAAAAGTTGATTTAACTAAAGAATACAATTTTACAGGTGAACAATCTGCTTATGATTATATGATGGAAAATATAGGTAAAGTTAAAATAGAAGGTAAAACTTTAACAGAATATTTAAAAGACACTTTTGATTCAAGTGATTATCAAAGTTTACAAGAAGGCGATGTTGATTTTGATGGTGGTAAAGAAATATATATTAAAAAAATATTTAAAGGTTTTAAAGATATGGCTTATTATCAAATGCTTGAAAAATACCCTAAAACTAGAGAACGTATAGAAGCTGCTCAAATAGAAAAATATGGCTTTTATAATAGAAAAAAAGGAGATGAAACAGAAGAAATAAATGTACTATTGCCACAATAATATGGTATTGATAATTACAACATTTAATATATAGAGAATTAACATGACAGTATCTTCAACTACAGTAAAAAATTCATACTCTGGTAATGGGAGTACAACCCAATTTGCCTATACATTTAAAATATTTGCGGACTCAGATTTAGAAGTAATTATTAGATCGTCAACAGGAACTGAAACTGTTAAGACTTTAACTACTCACTATACAGTAGCTGGTGCAGGAGATGCTAGTGGAGGTTCAATAACTTTCACAAGTGGTAATACTCCAGCAACAGGAGAGACAGTAGTTGTTAGAAGAGAAGTTCCGCAAACTCAAGCAATAGATTATATTGCTAATGATCCATTCCCTGCGGAATCGCATGAAGAGGGTTTGGATCGTGCTACAATGACTATCCAACAGATGCAAGAGGAATTAGACAGATCATTTAAAGTATCTGCAACCAATACAATTACAACACCAGAATTTACAGAAGATGCTGCTACAAGAGCATCAAGAACTTTAGGATTTGACAGCACAGGAAATGTATTAACAACAGTTGCAGACTTTCTACCTGCTGGTGGAGATAGTGCAATGTTTCAATATTCAACAACAACTGCAGACGCAGATCCTGGAGCAGGAAAATTTAGATTAAACAATGCAACAATATCTAGTGCAACTGAAATGTACATAGATGATTTAGAATTTAATGGTACAGATGTTTCGGCATGGGTACAAAGCTGGGATGATGTTACAGGTAATGATACCAATAGAGGTAGAATAAGAATATCAAAAGCAAATACATTAGATACTTGGATGGTATTTAAAGTTACAGGTGCAATCACAGACGCATCTGGTTATTCTAAAATAAGTTTAGTTTACATAGATACTGCTGGTACTTTTGCTGATGATGATAAAGTATTTATTTCTTTTGTAGCATCTGGTGAAGATGGTGCAATACCAGGATATTTCTACAAGTTTGATACAGGTACATCTGATACAGATCCTGGTGCTGGAGAGATAGCATTTAACAATGGTACATACGCATCTGCTACAGAAATTTATATAGATGATGTAGATGGTTATGGTGCTAGTACAGCAACAGATGTTCAATCATGGGGATCATCAACTTCTACAATTAAAGGTTTCTTACACATTGTAGATATTAATGACAGCTCAACTTATGCAAGATTTAAAATTACTGCTGCAGTTACAGATGCTAGTGGCTACAATAAAATTACAGTTGAACATTTAGCAAGTAACAATACATTTAGTGCTGCTGACGAACTATCAGTACACTTTACAAGAACAGGTTTAAAAGGTGATACTGGTTCAACTGGTTCTACAGGAAGCACAGGTTCAACTGGTGCTACTGGAGCTGCTGGTACTAACTCACAGCTTTCAATGACATTTAGTAATTCAACATCTGATGCTGATCCAGGTGCAGGTAAAATTGCTTTTAACAATGGTACACTATCTAGTGTTTCAGTTTTATTTGTAGATGATGCGGATGATGCTAGTGCAGATATATCTAGCTTTGTACAATCTTGGGATGATGTATCTAACACAGAAGCTAGAGGTATTGTAACTGTAACTAAAGAAGGCACACCATCTACTTATGCAACATTTAAAGTATCTGGTGCAGTAACTGATGCAAGTGGCTATACTAAAGTTCCAGTAACTCATATTGTATCAAGTGGCACATTTTCAAATACTGATGGTGTTGGAGTACACTTTAGTTATTCTGGTGCTGATGGTGCAGGAACAAGTTTATCTGGATCAACGAATAATACTATTACAACTGTTACAGGAGCTAATGCAATTATTGGAGAAGCAAATTTAACTTTTGATGGTTCAACTTTAGCAGTTACAGGAAATCAAACTATTTCAACTACTCTTGGTGTTTCTGGAGTTGCTTCATTTTCTGTAGCAGCTAATGTTGCACAATCATCTCTTACTTCATCATCAAATGCTGTAGCTTGGGATGCAACTGCAAAACCAAACGCAGTTCATGTAACAACAGAAAACACAACTTTTTCTGCACCAACTAATAATGTTGAAGGTGCGTTTATTGCTTTAGAAATAAACTACAATGGTTCACACACTATTGCATTTAATACTATATTTGAATTTGCAGCATCAACAGCTCCAACATTTACCTCAACAGATGGTAAGACAGATATATTGGTATTTAGATACAATGGTGCTGTATGGCAAGAAGTAGGTAGAACATTAAATTTAAGTGAGAGTTAAAATATGTACGCAATAGTAGAAGATAACAATATTACACAATACATTAATAATCCTAAATCAGTAGTGATTGGAGATGTAAGATACCCAGCTAAAATATTTCAACTGTGGTCACAATCAGAATTAAATGCAATAGGTATTTATGAAGTTATTTTTGATGACAGTAATAAAAAAGATGAACAATGGTACATTAATACTAATCAATCTTTTAATTTTGCTGATGGAAAAGTTACAGCTTCTTATGGAACTGCAACTGCTAAAAGATTAAATGATGAAAACGCAGTAGATGAAAATGGCGATCCTGTATTAGATGATGATGGAGTACAACTAATTAACTATGGTTTAAAAACTGAAAAAAAAAGAATAGTAAAACAACAAGCATCAGGATTACTAGCACCTACTGATTGGTATGTAGTTAAATCAACTGAGGTAGCTGATTATGATGTTCCAGCAAATATATTATCTTTTAGAGCAGATGTAAGAAGTAAATCAAACGAAATGGAAACTCAAATAGATGCTTGTACTACTGTTGAACAATTAGAAACTTTATACACATATACAGAACAAGAAGATCGTTCTGTTACAAGACCACTAGCAGAATTTCCAAAGGAGATTTAATGCCACTTATACTTGGAACTAACTCCATAAAAGACACAGGCTTTGATGTAGCTAACTCATTAAGATTTAATAGTGGTAGTGCTGATTATTTAAATAGAACACCAAGTAGTGCTAGTAATAGAAAGACTTGGACATGGAGTAGTTGGGTTAAGAAAGTAGATAATACAACTTCAAGACAATTTATTTTCAATGCAGATTCTTCATCACAGAATACATCTATAGAATTTAAAGACAATGCAATAAGTGTATTTGATTTTAATTCAGGTTCTTATCAATGGCAAGTTATAACAAGTGCTATTTTTAGAGATAATTCTGCATGGATGCACATTTGTGTTGCAATAAACACAGCAGATGGAACAGCATCAAATAGAGTTAAAATATATGTTAATGGCTCACAAATTACATCATTTAGTACATCAAATTATCCATCTTTAAATTATGAATCAAAAGTTAATCTTAATGTAGATCATAGGATAGGTAGTCTTTCTGGTAGCACAACATTTGATTTAGATGGTTATATAGCAGAAGCTGTATTAGTTGATGGTTCACAACTAACACCAACTAGCTTTGGAGAGTTTGACGAAGATAGTGGAATATGGAAACCAATAGATGTATCTGGTTTAACTTTTGGTACAAATGGATTCTATTTAGACTTTGAAAACTCTGGTAGTCTAGGTAATGACAAATCTGGAAATGGAAATAACTTTACTGTAAATAATTTAACTAGCATAGATCAAACTACTGATACTTGTACTAATAATTTTTGTACTCTTAACCCTCTTGTTCCAACAAGTTCAGCAACATTTTCAGAGGGTAACTTAAAATTAGTAGGTAGTTCTAGTTCTGCTTTTAATAATAGGAGTCAAGGAACATTTGGAGTTCAAAGTGGTAAATGGTATTTTGAAGTTGAATTTGATTCCATATCTGCAACTTCTCCTACGATTGGAATAGGAAGAAGTGATAGATCAGCTTCAGATAACCCAACAGTGTCAAATGCTGGAGATGTTTGTATTAGAGCAGATAACGAAAAATATGATGAGGGTAGTTCTTCAGCAAGTTATTTTTCAAGTAGTATTTCTGCTGGAGATATAATCGGTGTAGCTTTAGATATGGATAATGGTAAAGTTTGGTTTTCTAAAAATGGAACATTTGTAGGAACAGTAGGTTCAAGTGGTCAAGCGGCAACATTTACAGTTGGAAGTGGGGTAACTATTACACCAACAGTAAGACCTACAGATGGAACATTAATTTGTAATTTTGGTAATTCTCCTGTTGCAATCTTATCAGGCAACACAGATGGTAATGGCTATGGAAACTTTGAATATGCAGTACCATCAGGATATTATTCACTTAACACAAAAAACTTAGCGGAGTATGGATAATGTCATACACTAATGGTCTAGATAATCCTGAACTTTATTTCCAGACAAAACTCTATACTGGAAATGGAAGCACACAATCAATTACTTTTGATGGCTCTGAAAATATGCAACCTGACTGGGTTTGGATAAAGTGCAGAAGTGATGCTGATAGCTCTTCGATATGCGATAGTATTAGAGGTGCAAATAAACATTTAAGATCAGATGGAAATAATGCAGAAACAGAAAGTGGAACTGTTCAGTTATCTTCTTTTGATTCTAATGGTTTTTCATTAGGAAGTGGAGATGGTCAAACAAATGGTTCATCAAGAACATACACATCATGGAATTGGTTAGCCTCAAACTCAACTGCATCAAACTCTAATGGAAGCATAACCTCAACTGTTAGTGCTAATACTACAAGTGGATTTAGTATTGTGTCTTATACAGGTACAGGAAGTAATGCTACTATAGGTCATGGGTTAAACTCTACACCTAAATTTATAATAGTTAAAAGAACAGATACTGCTTCAGCATGGGAAGTATTTCATTCAAGTATCTCAAATATGAAAAATTCGTATATTGAATTAAATTCAACAAACGCTGTTGCATCAGCATCAACAATTTGGGGTGGAACTGACCCAACATCTACTACTTTTCATGTTGGCACAGATGGTTCTACAAATGGTTCATCAGGTAATTATATCGCATACTGCTTCGCAGAGAAAAAAGGCTACTCAAAATTTGAAAGCTACACAGGAAATGGCTCAACAGATGGAGTTTTCTGCTTCACAGGAATGAAAACCTCATTCGTTATGATAAAAAGAACAGATAGTTCAAATGAATGGTTAATGTTTGACAATAAAAGAAGTGATATAAATGTTGTCAATGAACTTTTAAGAGCAAATAATAGTGCAGCAGAACTTACTACTGACGATTATTTAGATTTTACTGCACAAGGTTTTAAAATTAGACGATCAGCACCAGATTGTAACGCATCAGGTGGTTCATACATCTACATGGCTTTCGCTGAAAATCCATTTGTAACATCAACTGGTGTACCAGCAACAGCTAGATGATTATGTTCGTACTTACTCACATAAACATCCAGAATCTAACTTCGTTAGAAGCAAGGTAATTATGAAATTTGTTTTAGCTTACACAATCTGCTCTGCGATCACAGGATTTTGTAATAACACAGCAGTATCACCAATAGAATTTAATTCTTGGACAGATTGTACTAAAGCAGGTGCAATGGCAACTATTAAAGTTACTAATGAAAATATAGAAAAGTTTAATAAAAATAAATTATATGTAAGTTATTTTTGTAATGAAATAGAGAGAGACGATGCCTAAGAATAATGCTTTAGAAAGAATAGAATCACACGAAAAACTTTGTCGTATTATGCAGAAACAAACTCATCAAAAAATTCACAATATTGAATCAGAAATTAAAGATATTAAGAAACATCTATACTACGCTATGTCAGCTCTTATAGGTGGTATGTTTACCATCATAATTATATTATTCGAAAAACTTTAACTTTGAGGTCTTTATGGCTAGAAGAAAGAAAGCAGTTACTGGTCTAACCTCAGAATTAAAAGCTCAACTTAGACTTGCTGAAGATCCTAATTTAATAGTGTTTACGCCAGTTGGTGGTTTGGGTCCAGTAGATATTGTTACTTTAAATATGACTACAGGAGAGTATAATGCTTATGATGTTAAGTCTAAAAATTATAGAAAAGCTGAAAGTTATATTGCACCAGATGGTTACAAAAGAAACCTTAAAGGATCTTTTATATCCAGAGGTACAACTAAAGAACAAAAGAAACTTAACGTAAGGATAATATACGAATGAAACTATCAAGAAACTTTACACTACAAGAATTAATTAAATCAGATACTGCTATTAGAAA
>Ga0181419_1000706_pt1 | contig 11544 bp, 8 predicted proteins | sample 42SPOviralmetaG_FD_130144 | JGI IMG/M metagenome (GOLD analysis project Ga0181419, IMG submission 130144) | Marine viral communities from the oligotrophic San Pedro Time Series (SPOT) site, San Pedro Channel, CA, USA - 42 SPOT_SRF_2013-04-24 | ecosystem: Environmental > Aquatic > Marine > Strait...
AACTACATCAGCTTGGCTGATCTGGCTTTGCGCCAAGAACGGGCGGCTTTTGCGAAAAGCGAGTCAGTTCTGGGTGCGCTACAAGCAGAAGGTGCAGGACCAAAATTTGGCACAGCATCGCAGCAAACGGAGCTTTTGGGCAACAGGAACGCTATTAATGCCTACGCTAAGGGATTAGATGTTCCGGGCTTTGATCTTGCACTCAACAACATGTTTGGCACGGTGACCCTAGATAACCGAGGCAACCAAGTCCCTGCACGGAAACTGACTCCGGCCCTTCGAGCCGCTCTTATAAAACGTAAAGAGGCAGGTTTTGCTGTTCCAGCACTACCCGGCTTTGCAAACGGTGGTGAGGTAGATATGGGCGCGGGGCAGGGTCTTCTTGATCCTGTCACGGGATATCGTTTCTCCATGACAGATGAAACATTAGACCCAGAGCAGCTTCCTCGCACTTATCAGCCTACGATCACGCAGGACATAGCAGACATCACTAAGGCTACCGGCACGCAAGAAGGGCTTCTCAATATTGGGGGCGTCGCCCTCAATACCGTAGCGAACGCTATTTTTGGAACGGAAGCAGGGCTTGCTGCCGATACCCGACAGGCTAAAAAGGCCGTTGAAACACTAGGCACGGTAGCTACTACCACTTTGATGGCTGCTATACCGGGTAAAGACAACGTCGAGCTACAGCGCATGCTGAAAAACATGCAAGTTCCCGCTGATTCGTTTAGCTTACAAGATGACGAAGCGTTGGATTACTTTAAGTTAGCGCGTAACACCATGGATCTTGGCATCAAAAACCAAGAAGACTTGTTAGAAAATGCTAACCTGACGCGGAAAGAAATCACTAAGGTGCAGACGGATCTGGCGCAGATGAACGCGATTCAAGCTGAGTATGACAACGTCATCAAAGCGTATGAGGCCAAGCTGATGCCGTCTGAAGAAGTCTACGATTCATTGGATAAGTTTTTTAAGTAAATGGCTATCCCACTAACGTATCTGCCGTCCACCCTTGCACAAGGCATATCTGACGTGTCTGAGGAAGAGCGGGCAAGTCTTCGCGCTGCGCGGGCCAACGCCAAAAAACCACTAGACTTTGATCTGGACGGCGCTTTTGTTGCGCTTTCCGACAAAGGCTTTGACTCCCGAACGTCTTTAGATCTCATCGCCAAGAAGCTTAGTGAGAAAGCCAACTTTGATTTATCGGGTGCCCGCAAAGCGGGTTTCACCAACGAACAAGTCGTAGCCAAGCTTATTGGCCGAGATCCCGATGATCTTGAATCAGATCCGGTAGGCTCCTTCTTTGGCGGTGTTGGAAGAGGTGTAGTAGAAGGGTTGCCCGGAGGTCTGGCATTTGCGGGCACGGCGGCGGCTCTTACCGCAGCCGGAGCAGCCGCTCCGCTTGTGGTTGGCGGCGGGCTTTTGGCATACATCGCTACGGGAATGACGGGTGCGGGTGAGGCGCTAGAAGAAGCTACCCTTGGCGAAAGGCAGCTATTGCCCGGAGAAAGAGGCCCTGCCGCCACTGGCGAAGTGGCTGGCAGCTTGTTAAGCGCGGTTCCGGGCACGCAAATTGCGTTGAAAACCATTCCAGAAGTGGTGGATTTTGGGGCGAAAAAACTTCTTGCGCGACACAACGAAGAAAAAGCCAAACTTGCTCAAGAGGCGGGTAAGATTTTTACCAAAGATGGCGTGCCTAAAAACGTCAAACGACGTGAATTTTTAGAAAACCTTGTTTCCAGTGTGGGTAAAGAAGCCCGAGACAAGAGCGCAATCAGCTTTGGTTTACGAGAATTAGGGTACGGCGCGATTCCTGCTGCCGCAGAGGGCATATCAGAGTCTTTGTACCCCGGCGACGACTTTAAGCGAACAATAGCGGGTGTTGCAGCGTCGTTAATCCCTAACCCAACTTTGCTTGCAGTCGACGCCGCAACCTCGTTGGGGGGAGTAGCTAGACAAGACGTTTCCGAAAAAGGCTTCAAAGGCTCCGCTAAAAACCTGTTTGGTGTTTTAGACCGTGGAGACAGGGCCAGAAGGCAAGCTGCCGCTGAATACATTGTAAAGTCTTATAACGCCTCGCAAGCTGCGGCGGCTAGGTCAGCGGGGCAACCCGAGCCGGAAAACGCGGCTCTCGCATTTGCTGACGAGCTAGACCGCTTAGTGGCCGACGATCCAGAATTTGCCAAGCTGCTGACCCCCGGTCAACTGACCAACGACCCTTTCTTTTTGTTGCTGGAAGCCTCTACTCGAAGCGGTAACGTCCCGTTGACTAGTCAGCAACGAGACTTTGGCATTCAATCAAGGCAGCACTTACGAAAGTTGATTGAAATGCTTCGTCTTACAGGCAGCGATGACCTTTTAAAAGAAGCGGCAAAACTAGAGCAGCAGGGGTTAGAAGCCGAAATCACCGGTCTTTTAGACGTAGAGCTTACCAAAGCTGCGGAAGCAGCCGATAAATTGGCTTTGGTGCGTGGCGACACAGACACCACCGCTAAAATAAAGCTTGATCAAGGTACTTTACTTAAAAATGCAGCAGAACGTGCGGTAGAACAATCCAAAGAGGTTCGTCGTAAGTTATACGCGGATGTGGATAAGAACGTCCAAGTCAGTACGGCACCGCTTTTAGCGGCATACCGTGAGATTCGCGCCAGCAATTTATTGACAGAAGCTGGCGAGCTAAAGGGTGATTTGATCAATGATCTTAGGAACTACGGATTACAGACCGATACAGGTTTGGGTGATTTACTGAAAGAAGCCGCTTCTAAGAAAAAAACGTTAAGTAATCGATTGGATACGGTTGGCCGAAGCTTCCAAAAGACAGCAGAAGGTAACCCGGACGCGTTTAACACGTTTGATCTTTTGGTAGACACAAGTGGCGGCGCTGCAAAGCGAGGTTATGAAAACCGCTTAGATCAGGTCATTGCCGGTTTCTCTAGAAAAATAGATGACCCCGACGCGGCAGGCACAGAAATGTCAGCGCCTGTTCGAGCAAACATCTTAAAGTTAGCGAAGCAAGCCAAAGAAATTGAATCCATAAAGCGCAACTTGACTCAAGCAACGTCAGAAATCGACAACGTTTCGCTAGGCGACTTTGCGTCAGATGATCCTGTGATGATGCCAATTGGTGAATTGTTGGCTTTCCGGAACAAAGTTAGGGACGGTTTTCGAGACGCTAAACGAGGCATTAAAGACGGCCCTAATGAGGCGCAGCTAGCTATATTAGATCGAGGCGTCACCGACGCCATCAAAAAACGAATAGATGACGGCACCCTTGACGGTGAAATGTCTGACAACATAAAAGCATTAGATTTGGCAGAAAGGTATGCGGCAGCACATCAGAATGTTTTTAGAAGAACGTTTGTTGGCGATCTTGGCCGTACAAAACAAGTTGGCGACGAACTCATTGCCCCAGAGCAAGCATTAGACAAACTGTTTGCCGGAAGACCAACTAAAAACGTCAAAGAAATACTGGAAGCTTTTGGTTTTCGAGGGTTAGAAGGAGCAGAACTAGCTTTTGACGACGATTTTTTAGGCACGGCCAGCGGTGCAATTAATGCTTATTTACGCAACGAGATAGCGAGCAAAGCTAAGGCTACAACAATCGTCAATCCAATCACGGGTAAGACACAGACGGTTCAAACGTTGGATCAAAGAGACATTGATCAGTTCTTGAACAAAAACTCCGAAGCTCTAGCGGCTTTAGATCCCAGCGGTAGTTTGCTTAATGACTTACAAAGCGCCGGGACCTCTAAGATTGCATTGGAATCTGCCTTAAATACTCAGACCGAGCGATACAAGACGCACCAAGCAGAAGTCAATCTGGGTAAGTTCTTGGAGGTAGACAGTGCTGAAACCGCTGTACAAGACATCATTTCAGGAAAAAATGCTGCCACCGATCTGAAGACGCTTGCTCGGCGGATAAACAACGCTCAAATTAACGATGTTCAAAAGCAAAGTCATAAAGAGGCTTTGTTTTCAACGCTGGTGGATGCGGCACTGACTAGGTCCTTGGAGGGAACTGGTGACAAACAAGTCATTAATTTTTCCAAGATGTACGACATCTTGTACGACACCTCAAATAGACGAACGCAGGTTGGGCTAATCGACTACCCCAAAGAAGGCCCCAGTTTGATGCAGATCTTGGATGACGCGGGTGGTGTTCCAAAAGAACAAGCGGCAGAGCTTAAAACTTTTCTACTGCGAGGCAAAAAGCTCACGGAGGCGTTAGACGCGGGCGTAGATGACTTTATTGCCGCTAAGGACACCCCTGCCGCTAAAGATTTCATTGCACGCTTTGCCGGTGCTCAAGGCGTGTCCGAGGTGACCAAGATGCTTGGAATGACGCCGACGATTCAAACTACGGCGGCAGGTGCGCAGGTGCTACGAAATCATTTTATTAATTTGCCTAATATAGTTGCCAAAGACCTGTTGATAGACATATCAAAGCCGGGAGGCGCTGGTACAAAATCTAGCGCGAAAACGCTAGCAGACCTTATGCGTGCCGGTTCCAACGAGACACAACAAAGTGATCTGAGCACTAAGATTTTCGTTCGCATTGCACAGAACATTATCGGGTCACCTTCTTACCTGACCTCTTTATCTGTACGAGGCGCACAGGCCGCACAGGAAGAACAGCCCACGTTAGATCCTGTACCTGTAGAGCAGCCCGTAGCTATGGAACCGCCGATGGCCCCTCCGATGCAACAGCCCATGCCTCAACAAATGGCAGCGCCTCAACCGGCTCCCCCGCCTCAAGGCGGCGTCAACTCGCAACAGCGTCAGCGGTTCGCGGCCCTGTTCCCTAACGATCCTATCTCTGGCCTGATACAACAGCAGGGCATAGCTTCACTACCTCAAGCGCCTCAATAATGGCGGAAGGTATTGAAAGTCTCGCTTATCCAGAAGATTTAGAAGCAGCACGGCAAGCTTCGGAGGCTATGGCCGACCAAGAGTTCATAGCCGAACAACAAAGTGGGTTACCCGAACGCATGCGAATGAGCGGCGATCTTGGGTTTTTTTCTGCCATGGGATATCAAGGCGACTACCCTCAAACCGGGCAAGAGGCGGAAATTATTTCTTACGGTGTTCAAGACGCAGAACAACGTCGTAGGGGCATTGTTCCAACCATTGGAACCGAGGGTGGAACCATGGGCGGGTTTTACCTTACTAAAGAAGCTGATCCAGAAGCCATTGGTCGAAGATACGGCGGTATTGAAGCTTTTGACACCATGGGTATGCCTAAAGCAGGTTCTGTAATGTTTTTTAATTCTCCGGAATACCGAGCAAAGTTAGAAAAACAACAGCGTCGAGGTAGGTCAGGGCAAGAGGCCGTCTCTGAAACGATCAGCCACGAGCTTCTGCACAGAGGCGCGGCGGACGTTTTACCCATGGCTGCGTTGGCGGAGTTCGCTCAAGAAAAAACAGGCTTTTTCCCTTCTGATGCAGACAGGGCCGTCAAAGTGTTTGAGACAATGCAGTCTATAGACGGTCAGCATAGCTACACAGAAGCGTTGAAAAACTTTCAGTTATCTGGAGGCGATGAGGGAAAGCTTTCGGGCAGTGACCAAGAGAAGATAAAAGATTTAGTCTCTGCCGGAGCGGTCGCTAATCAGTTCTTCACCCCCGAACGTCAAGAAGAGTTTCAACTTCGCGTGCCTATTCAAGCCACTGAGCCTAGATAAGCCACTTCTTAGTTTCTTCGCCCAAGACTTCTTGGGCTATGTCAATCTTGTCGCGTAGGGCCTTGATGATCTTCTCATCCACAGTGTCCGGACTGACCAGATCTACATACAAAACATGACGCGTTTGACCGATACGATGCGCACGGTCCTCGGACTGTAGCCGTATTTCTAGGTCGTACTGGTTGTTGTAGTAGATCATATTGGTAGCAGCCGTCAGCGTCAGCCCGTAGCCCCCAGTTCGTGGGTTAGCTACAAAAAACCGCAGATCACTGTCTGGATCTTGAAACTGAGCCACAATCTCGTCTCGTTCATCGGCAGGAGTGGCTCCATAGAAGGTGCGCACGGACCTTGGCCCATAGACCTTGGCTAGTTCTTTCTCTATCTGCTCTATGTCGTAGACCCAGCTAGCCCAAACGATGACCTTGCCGTCCATCTCACTGATCACGTCCAGTAACTCCGACATTCGGTTACTGTCTAGCGCCTGTATCTCGCCGTCATCTGTCTTCAGGTGCCCACAGCAGATCTCTTGTAGCCGCATAATTTGCGTCAAGACGCTCTGTGTCGTCGCCAGTTCGCCTTTCTCAAGCATGGCTAGGGCCATGTCTTGCATCTGTTTGTAGGCTCGCTCCTGTTCTTTGGTAAGCGCCACGTTACGTTGCGTATAGATCTTTTCCGGCAGGTCTAAGCAGTCTTCTTTTAAAACTCGGCTAGAAAAGTCGTTCAACTTGACGTTTAGCTCGTCCAGATTGCGGTAGCCGGTAATGTCTTGAAAGCTCCTGTTGCCAAACTTACGCTGAGTGATCACCGCATAACGGCCCTGAAACGCGTAGTAGCTGTCAAATCCCAGCAAATCAGTGCCCAAGAAAGCACACTGGGCGTACAGATCCATAGGGTTCTTAGTGATAGGGCTACCGGTCAGGATGCGCTTGTACTTGGCTTCCTTGCCTAGCGCGACGATGTTCTTTGTACGCTTTGCTGTACGGTTTTTGATCGACGTAGACTCATCCACCGCCACCAAGCAGTTGCGGTTACGCTTCACAAACCATTTAGCAACGTCCACGCCCTTTTTGGTTGAGAACGACTCAACGTTCATTACCAAGATCTTGAGATGTTCTTTGTCGTTAGCAAGCTGCAACAGTTCTCCCTTGAAGGTCTGCGTCAGGTTGGGTTGCCATTGCACCACCTTCAGCGGTATATCGTCCGGCAAATGCTGCGGTATCTCCTTGTGTACCCAGTTGCCGTACACGCCCTTCGGCGCAATGACCACGGCTGTATCTATCTCACCGTCGCAGTAAAGCTTGGCGACAGTGTCGATGGTTACCTTGGTCTTTCCTGTTCCCATCTCAAGGAACAACGCCCACGAGCGGCTATCCCAACTAGCATCAAAAACCTGCTGTTGGTGCTCGTAAGGTTGAGTTTTGAAAGTAAATTGCATGCTTGGCCTAAATTGTTTGACACATGCGATATTATGGGATTATGCTTCGTTTGGGAAGTGGCTAGCGCCGCTTGAAACTTGAAAAACGGAGAAAGACGATGAGTGACTTACTCGCCGACATGGCTGCCGACAGCCAATCTTCTATGTCTCTGCCCGGAGACAGAAGCTTAGATGCTTTGTCATCTATCGCAGATAGTATCGTATCTGCGGATCAAACGGTCAAAAATCTTGAAAAACAGCTAAAAGAAGCGAAGCAGAAACTGCTCAAGCTCACAGACGAAGATCTGCCTAGCAAAATGCAAGAAATCGGCATGACCAACTTCACCTTGCAAGACGGGAGCAAGGTCGAAATCAAAGAAACCTACGGTGCGCGTATCAGCAAAGACAACGAAGCTGCGGCTTTCGATTGGCTACGCTCGCGTGGCGAAGGGGACATCATAAAAAATACCGTCACAGTGCGCTTTGGTAAGGAGAAAGATAACGAAGCGCAAGCCTTGGTCGAAGAACTGAGAAGTAAAGCTTGGGAGCCAGAGCAGAAGCAGGAGGTTCATGCCTCGACGCTGAAGGCTTGGGTCAAAGAGCGGGTCGAGCAAGGTAGGGAGCTAGACATGGACTTGTTTAGCGTATGGGTTGGACAACGAGCAACGATTACAAAGGCAAAATAATGGCTGATAAAGACGAAAAGAAAGTAGCGGAAAAGAAGAAGAGCGACGTTGTGGTCGCTGGCGCAGCAATGTTTGAGGCAGATGCGGGCGCAGGTATGCAGATGACAGAGGACGATCTGGCACTACCCTTTCTGAAAATTGTGTCCTCTGAATTATTGAATCAGGACGAAGCCATCGCCGATAAGGCGAAGCTTGGTGACATGATCAACTCGGTGACAAAGCAGGTGTACTCCGGCAAGACACCGATCAAGGTGATTCCTTGTCACTACAAGCGAGAGTTCCTGATGTGGGCACCTCGGGGGTCAGGAAACGGCGCTCCCTTGAAGATTTTCGGCCCAGAGGATCAGCGACCATCCACCACTCGCAGCGCAGACGATAACAAGGAGTACGTTGACGGCATGCAGGGCGAGTACATCGATGAGACGCACCAGCACTACGTGTTGATCCTCGAAGACAACGGCACTTGGTCCAACGCATTGATTTCTATGAAGTCTACGCAGTTGAAGAAGTCGCGCCAGTGGAACTCAATGATCGCCACGCGAAGCATGGTAGGTGCAAACGGGCCGTTCACACCGCCTCGGTTCTCGCACATTTACAACCTGTCTACGAACAAGGAAGAAAACTCCAAGGGCGTATGGCACGGCTGGAAGATCGAACTGGAAGGCGCGATTGAAGACGCGGGTCAGTACCAAGCCGCGAAAAGCTTTCACCAAGCCATCAGTGCAGGAACGGTGACGGTCAAGCATGAGGACGGGGGACCCGCTAAATCGGGGCAACCGGCAGCGGCACAAGCAACAGGTGACGATGATTCTGATCAGATCCCTTGGTAACAACTAACTCGGCGCTCCGTGCCGTCGTTAGGGGCATTTGAGGTCTCTCCGCAGATAGCCCCATGCACGGACCAAGGATTTTATGGATATTCGTAGATTTGCTGAAATATTTGATGGCCTGAAACAGGCATATGGGACTTTTAAAATTGAGTCCAAGTCTAGCAGCGGCAAGACGCAGGGTAAGGCAAACGTGGTTCGCGAACCTCGGACCAAGCAAGATTGGGAAAACCATCTAGCTGGTACACAGTCGATTGGGATCATCCCGATCAACGAGGACAACGCCTGCCGTTGGGGCTGTATTGACATCGATCAATACAACTTCAACCACAAGGCTCTGATCGACAAGATACAGGCGGCGAAGCTACCTCTGGTGGTATGTCGTAGTAAATCAGGGGGCGCTCACGTCTTCTTGTTTACGGACGCTTTTATTCCCGCAAAAGACATGCAGGACGTACTGACTCAGCTTTGTGCGGGTCTGGGCTATGGCGGTAGCGAGATATTCCCGAAGCAGGTAAGTCTCAACCTTGAGCGTGGCGATGTGGGCAACTTCCTCAACATGCCGTACTTCGACCATGAGAATGGTTTGAGGTACGCCTTCAATCTGGACGGTACGGCGGCTACTTTAGAGCAGTTCTTTGCTTTGGTAGCAGAGAACGTACAGACGCACGAGCAGGCTCTGTCTTTAGTCGTTGAACAAGATCAATCACTGCCCATACCCGACGGCCCACCTTGCTTACAGATACTGTGCAAGGAAGGTATAGGGGAAGGGGCTAGGAATAACGGGCTGTTCAACGTTGGTGTTTACTTACGCAAGGCGTATCCCGACACGTGGGAAACAGAAATCCTGAACCACAACATGAACTTTATCCACCCTCCGCTGCCCTTGGGCGAGGTGAATACGGTCGCCAAGCAGCTTGAGCGCAAAGACTATGCGTACAAGTGCAAGGACGCGCCAATCAACGCGTACTGCAACCCCGAGCTATGTAAGACGCGTAAGTTTGGTATCGATGCTGCTGTCTCTGGCGTACAAATCGCCAACCTGCGCAAGTACAACAGTGTTCCGCCCGTGTGGTTCTTGGACGTTCAAGGTCAGCCCTTGGAACTAGGGACAGACGACTTGATGAACCAAGCGGCGTTTCAACGTGCCTGTGTGGAGCAGTTGAACTTCTTTCCTCGTACCGTGCAAAAGGCTCAGTGGGAACAGCGTATCAACGCTTTGCTCAATGAAATGAGCGACACCGAGGGGCATGTGATTGAGGTAAGCCAAGATGTCAGTGTGAACGGGCAGTTTGCAGACCACTTGGAAGAGTTCTGCACGGGGCATCAAGCCGCTGATGAGAAAGAACAGATCTTACTCAAGCGACCATGGACTGATGAAGATCAGAAAGAAACGTACTTCCGGCTCAAGGATCTGGAGGCACACTTGGTAAAAGCTAATTTCAAGGCGTACAAAACGCACCAGATCGCGCAGAGACTGCGTGACGTAAACGGCGAAGCAACTCAGCTTCGTATACAAGGCAAGGTTATTCGTTTGTGGAAGATACCCGCACATGAACAACTGACCGGTCGCGTGGCAGAGCCATCGTTCGGTAAAGAAGACGAGATACCTTTTTAGGAGGAACAATGACAGGACTAGTATTTCCAGAGGGCCTACGGGTCTTTAAACCACGGCAGAAGGCACCTGAGTTTGTGAAAGGCGCTTTGTTGATCAACCGGCAGGAACTCATTGATTGGCTGCAACAGCAGACCGAAGAAGAGATCCGAATCGACATTCTACAAGCGAAAGCCCCCAAAACAGGGTGGTATTGCAAAGTGGACGATTGGAAGCCAGATAGCGCCCCGCAGGCCGACTTTTGATAGTTCTCGAAGGCTTTGAAGAAGCAGTTATTGGAGTAGGGGAGTGCGTTGGCGTGGACTCCCCCGTCATGGTGTATGACTACAATAAATGTCTGGCCGTGCTGATGAAGCAGCACAACTGGGACGTGGAGGATGCCGTTGAGTGGATGGACTACAACGTGCTGTCTACGCACATGGGCGAAGCCAACCCCGTGTTTGTGTTCCCTACCAAAGATTTGGCCGAACTAGCCGCAGAGCACGGCATTGAGGTCACTGAAGAGGATATATTTCACTAATGCAACGTATCTTTGGCCCTCCGGGCACCGGTAAGACGACTACTCTACTCAATCTCGTGGAAAACGAGCTAGCAAAAGGAACGCCGCCTAACCGAATCGCGTTCTTTGCATTTACCCGCAAGGCCGCAAACGAGGCCAAAGACCGTGCTGCCAAGAGGTTTGGGCTAGATCCCAAGAACGATCTGCCTTTCTTTCGCACCTTGCACAGTCTTGCGTTCAATCTAACCGGATTGAGGACCGACCAGTTGATGACGGGGCTTCACTACCAAGAGCTACAGCGTGCGACAGGCATTGAGCTAATGGAAGGCACCATGGATCACCTTAGCAATGCTCCTCAGAACTACGTTGCCGACGTTAATCACAGTCTGACCAAAGAAACGCCATTGCTTCGCCTGATTACACTGGCACGGCTGAAGAAAAACCTGCTCAAAGATGAGTACAACCTGAGTGGGCTGGACGAGCCGTGGGTGGAAGTAGACTACGTTGCACGCTCTCTGAAGGCGTACAAGAAGACACACGGCCTGTTTGACTACACCGACATGTTGGAGCTTTTTGCCAAGACCGCGCCCACTGTGTGCCCTACGTTCAAGCTAGCGATGCTTGACGAGGCGCAGGATCTATCGCCCTTGCAGTGGGACATAGCCCACGCGATTGACGGCAAGTCCGAACGGATGTACTGCGCAGGTGACGACGATCAGGCGATCTACAAATGGTCTGGGGCAGACGTTGAGCACTTTATCAATCTCGACGGCGGCAGCGAGGTTCTAGAGCAGAGCTACCGTGTTCCATCCAACATTCACG
>Ga0181419_1000711_pt1 | contig 11503 bp, 12 predicted proteins | sample 42SPOviralmetaG_FD_130144 | JGI IMG/M metagenome (GOLD analysis project Ga0181419, IMG submission 130144) | Marine viral communities from the oligotrophic San Pedro Time Series (SPOT) site, San Pedro Channel, CA, USA - 42 SPOT_SRF_2013-04-24 | ecosystem: Environmental > Aquatic > Marine > Strait...
CATACTTTCCGCTGTGAAAGGTCAAGGCTCAGTAACTCATGGAATAACTATCCTACAAGATTATGACCTAGTGATAAGTCCTGACTCTCAGGATTTGATTAAGGAGCTGAACAACTACTGCTGGCTTGAGCGCAAATCTAACACGCCAATTGATGACTATAACCACGCGATAGATGCAATCAGATACGCTATAACCTACCAGCTCGAGAAGCCAAACAGAGGTAAGTACTTTATTTATTAAAAAAACTTTCGCTCTGTATCTCAGTCATAGTGGGCAAATCAAAAATAATTTAAAAAAAGTTCGTTAATAACTTGTGAGATGTAAACAGTTTACTTATATTTGTAGAAACAAAAACGAAAAAAATGAATACTAAAGAAATACTAAATTCAAGAAACGAAAAAGGGATTATAGCTTTCAGTAATGATGCTGCTAATTGGGCGGCAATATCACGAGGAGGAACTCATATGATAACCTTCTACAATACAGATGAAAATAGATTCTATAAGAATGAGAAGAGCTTCGCTAAAAGAGTATGTACACTAATGAAAAGAGGATACTAGATAAATACAACAGTAATAAAAAAGGATAGATTAATTAAGGTAAGAAAGCCGGTAGGAGTAGTCCGGCGTCAAGAGCCCCAAGAGCGTAAAAGAAATTTCCGAGTCGCAGATTGCTAGTAGCTAATAGCTTCACACGATTCGGTTGCAGCACACTACTTAATGATGTATTCAATTTTAGAGCCCTCAGAAATGGGGGCTTTTTTGGTTTGTAACAAAATAGAAAGATTTAGTTTTATAAGTAATGAAAGCAACAATAACAATACCAGAAGATTTAAGCGAGATAACTCTAGGACAGTATCAAGCGTTTTTAAGCGCTTCTAAGGAACTTGAAGGCGATGAGTTAGAACAATGTACAGTAAGCTCGTTATGTGGCGTTAGAATCAACGAGGTGGCAAATATAAAGCTATCTGATGTTAGAGACATTAGCGAACATTTAAATATGCTGTTTAGTGTAGAGCAAGATATACAAGTTAGGTTTAAACTTGAGGGTGTAGACTTTGGATTTATACCATCGCTTGAATCTATCACTTTTGGAGAGTACGTAGATTTAGATAAGTACTCCACAGACTGGGAAGAGATGCACAAAGCTATGGCAGTTCTTTACAGACCAGTAGTCAATACATATAAAGACAAGTACGATGTCAGAGATTACGATGGCACAGAAGAGTACGCAGAGATAATGAAGTTTATGCCGTTAAATATTGCGATGGGTTCGCTGGTTTTTTTTTATCGTTTAGGAAACGAACTATTGAAAGCTACGCACAATTATTTGAAGCAAGAGCTGAAAGAGATGATTACAGCGAACAGGCACAATTCAACAGACAATGGGGATGGTATCATTCAATCTATGCACTCGCAGATGGAGATATTGGAAAGTTCGGAGATGTTACAAAAATTAGAGCTTCCCAAGCATTTAATTTTCTAACCTATATAAAACAGAAAAACCAACTAGAAAGAAACCTAATGAATAAAGCACTAAAAAGATGACAGCATTCTACGATATAACAACACTACTTAAAAACGCCTTAGAAGAGGACGTAAACGTTAACACAGTATCTGAGGGAGACATATTTAAAGTAGACCTAAACAAACAGACTATCTTTCCTCTATCTCATATTATGGTAGGAAGCGTTTTACATCAAGGCCCAGTAGTTAGCTTTTCGGTTTCTATTATACTCACAGACATAGTAGACATAAACAACGAACAAACAAAAGACGTATTTGTAGGAAACGATAACGAACACGATGTACTCAATACTCAATTTGCAGTAGGAATGAGATTGATGGAAAGAGCAAGGCGAGGAGACATCTGGGGAGACAAATACCAGCTAGATGGACAACCTACATTCGAGCCATTTACAGAACGCTTTGAGAACTACCTAGCTGGGTGGGCTTTGAGCTTTAACGTACTGTATAAAAACGATATGACTATCTGCTAATGCAAGAGGTACAGAAATATCTAAGCAAGTTCGCAAAGAACGTAATTAAGGAAAGCAGAAGCAGACTGAGCAAATCTAGTAAGCGAGATACTAACAACTTGTATGGCTCACTAGGTTATCAGTTAGATGTATTCAAGAACTCGTTTAGCTTGAGCTTCTTCATGGAAGAGTATGGAGCTTTCGTAGATGAGGGAGTACAAGGTAAGAAGTCAAGCGCAAAAGCTCCACAGAGTCCGTTTAGATTTGGTACTGGTTCGGGTAGAAAAGGAGGACTAACAGAAGCGATTTCTAAGTGGATAGAAAGAAAAGGAATACAAGGCAGAGATAAGCAAGGTAGGTTTATAAGCAACAAGAGCTTAACTACTTTAATATCTCGAAGCATTTATAACAAGGGTATTGCTCCAAGTATGTTCTTTACTAAACCATTCGAGAACGCATTTAAGAACTTACCAGACGAGATAATAGAGAAATTTAACCTAGATATTGACGAGCTAATAGAAAGCTCTTTAAACACTTAAAAATGTCAGAACCAATAAACGTAAGAAGTCCAAAGATAATTAGTGCAACTGGTGTAGCTAATGATGACATACGAGCTGAGATATTCCTATGGAACGACCCAGCATCACAACCAGCAACTCCAAACTTTATACTTGAGAAACCAATACCCAGTAGTATAATTACAGAGTGCCATTTTGATATATCGCCATATTGCAGAGGCTTCATTGAACATATCAACTATGTAGAAGTAACAACAGACACAGCGTCAAATGTAAACGAGTATGCTTACTGTCATGTTGATGTATATCGTAACGGCGTGCTTCTACTAGCTTCATTTGATTACAACTTCATTTGCTTTGATGGTTTCGGATACCATGCAGAAGGAGCGAACCCATCGCATACACAATTCTTATCAGATGGATATTACTACGTTAATTCTGTCGGTAATAGTGGAGGAGTTTACTACTATGATGACCAGTCCGTAACTTGGCAAGCTAGATACACAGACCTAGCAGCTGGAGGAACTACCACAACCATAACACTAGCCAATGAAGTAGGCTATATTCCTTACGTTCATTTATCGTATCTAACAACTGGAAACAAGCTAGAGATTATCAGAGACTCAGTAGTACAAAATACCTACTATTTTCACGTTCAAAGTGAGTGCAAATACGATACTATAAACTGTGACTTTGTTAACAAGTTTGGAGCGTGGCAGAGGCTAGTATTCTTTAAGGCTTCTCAAGAGAGCTTTGCAATGTCAAACTCTGAATACAACCTAATGCCTGAAGATATAGATTACAACGTAAAGCGAAATGTAAGGCAAGTATTTAACGTTAACGGAATGGATAAAATAACTGTCAACACTGGCTGGGTGTTTGAATCATACAGCGAGGTAATGAAACAGTTACTACTGAGTGAGAAGATTTTACTAGATGACAAACCAGTAAATGTAGACACGAAGTCATTAGAATTACAGAAGAACATAAACAACAGAAACATAAATTATAACCTTTCATTTAAGTACTCGAATCCAACCTTAAACTATAACATATAATGAGAAAGGTACAGATATACGTTAACAATAAAAGAGTAGACTTATTTAACGATGAGAAGATAGTAGTTAAGTCTAGCGTTCAAGATATTGCAGACATCGCTAAAGTGTTTACCGACTTCTCGCAGAGCTTTACACTTCCAGCGAGTGACAACAATAACGAGATATTTGGATTCTACTACAATAATGATAACGATAGCTTTGACGCAAATACGAGAGTAGATGCTAGAATAGAGATAGACTTCAACAAGTTTAGAAAAGGTAAGTTACAGCTTGAAGGTACAACCATAAAGAACAACCAAATAGAATCGTACAAGGTTACTTTTTATGGCGATGTCGTTACACTTAAAGATGTCATAGGAGAGGCAAAGCTAAGAGACTTGGACTATTCTAGTATCTCACAAAATTACAGCGGCTCAGACGTTGAGGACTCAATAACAGACCCTACGTTTAGAGATATACGTTTTCCTTTAATTAGCTCAGACAGAATCTGGACTTATAACAATGGTAGTGGTATAGACTTACCAGCTCAAGCAGTAAACTATCAAGAGCTATTCCCAGCAGTTAGCGATGCCAAAATAATGGAGATTATAGAGGACAGTTTTAACGTAACTTTTGAAGGTAACTTTTTAACAGACCAGCGTTTTAAGAAGTCTTATACTTGGTGGAAAAACAGCAACAATCCAAACTTTACTTCTGAGCCAATAGATATAACCTTCAATCCTCTTAGCACTTCATGTACTACTGACATTCCTAACGCAGTAGGTACGAATGTGGTAAATGTTGAATATGTAAACCTTAATACTTTCCCTACTCCTCCAAACTTTGGAAGCTGGATTTTTAACTCTTTCAATCACACAGTAACGATAGCAATATTTAACACTTCTACAAGTAGTAACTTCTTTGTAGATGTTTACAAAAACGGAACTCTAATAAACACTATTAGCGGCTCAAATAGTATTGTTCAAAATGTTGTTGTACAGAACAACTTCTCTGGATTAGATGACGAGTATACTTTTCAGTTTAGAAGTAACGGAGCAATGAGCTTTGACTTTAACGTAGAGTACACTTTTCAAGGTCAGTATTTAGAGTCTCCTTTAGCCTTGCAAACTTTAACAGAAAATTGTAGCTACACAACTACTGGACTAGTTACGACTGGAACTCTAAACCTAACCACAACAGCTCCAGACATGAAAGTTACAGACTGGTTAGCTGGTACTCTAAAGCAGTTCAATTTAACGTGCTATCCTTTAGATGAAAATTTAACTTACCAGATTGAGCCATTAGAAGACTGGTACGCTGCTGGAGATATTATAGACATCACTAAGTATGTAAACACAGATACGATACAAGTAGACCGCTTAAAACTGTACAATGAGATTAACTTTGAATATGTAAAAAGTAAAGCGTTTTTAAACGATGCTTTTGAGGGTATAAACGCTAGACAGTACGGAAACCTAAAACAAGTATTCAATAACGATGGTGGCAAGTATGAAGTTAAATTACCTTTTGAAACTTTGCTTTTCACAAACTTCGATACTATTAACGGAAACTTGCAAGTATCTTACTGCTTAGAAGAGACTACTGTACCAGTAAAGCCATACATACCAAAACCAGTCAAGCTGTATTTACAAGATTCTAAAGTATGCGAGTTCTATTTTAACGATGGAACTAGTAATAATCCAGTATCATCTTATATGCCATTTGGTCAAGAGATACAGTACAATAATGCTGAGTACTCTATAAACTTCGGAGAGGAAGTCAGCTCACTATCTAACAACGTAGTAACAAACGGATTATACCAGACATACTATCAATCTTACATTGTAAACTTATTCAACACTAAGAGTAGAAAAGTATCGCTAGAATGTATGCTTCCGCTTGAGATTCTGACTAAGTTAACTCTAGATGATGCGATTATAGTAAGAGATAAGAAGTACAGAATTAACGACATGACTAGCGACCTAACAAGCGGAATTGTAAAGATGGTTCTAGTTAGTGACTTTGTAGATGAGAGAACGCTACAACCAACGCCTCCTCCTATACCAGATGTAGGAGGTACAATATATGTACCAGTCAAAAACAAAAACGGAGGTTATACAGATTTTCAAGCACCAATAGAAACTCCATTTATTACCTCATCTATTCCGCTTCCATCTACTGGAGTAACTGGAGAACAGATTTGGACAATAACAGCACCAGCCAACACTACTGGACAAGATAGAACTCAGACTATAATATACTCCTCTTACTATGCAGATGGTTCGTTAGCGTGGACTAGAACGCTTGTAGTAACGCAAGAGGCGTATAGTGACAAACTACTTACAGAAAGTGATGGTTCAATACTACAAGAAAACTTTGATAATATACTACTATGATAGATTTATTAATACAGATGTTAAAAGTCTCAGACTTCTACGGAGAGAGCGAACTAATAGACATAGCAAAAGGAAAGTACAAGATAAGCAAATCAATTAAAGAGAAGTCTAAACAGATTAAAAGAGAGAAAGCATGGCAGTAAAAAAGACCGTTGAAATAGATATTAAAAGCAACAGCAAAAAAGCTGATAAGGATTTAAAAGAAATCAAAAAAGACATTGATGCTATTGGGCAAAGCGCAAAGAAAAATCTATCTGGAGATAATGCTAAAAAAATAACTAAAGAGCTAGACAAAACAGCTCAAGCTGCTAAGAATACAAAGACTAGATTAAGAGAGCTTGAGGATGAACTAGCAGACATTGGAGACGTTAACAGTCCACAGTTTCAGAAGTTAGCAAAAGAGGCTGGTGTACTAAGAGACCAAATGAATAACGCTAAGGCTGCGGTTCGTAGTATGTCTGAAGATTTCCCAAGATTGCAGTTAGGTAAACAAGCATTCCAAGCAATTGGTGGAGCTGCTCAGGGTGCAATGGGTGCGGCTGCTTTGTTTGGTTCTGAAAATGAAGAGGTAACTAAGAGCATTCAAAAGTTAGTGGCTGTACAGTCAATACTTAATAGTGTTGACGCTGTTGCTAAATCTTTAGGCGATGAGACAGCACTAGGTTTAAAAGTTAGAACTATATTAACAAACTTACAAACTAAAGGAGACAAAAAGTTAACACTTGCAACTATAAGACAAGCAGCCGCACAAACAGCGGCAAATGCAGCAACTAAGGCTGGTACTGTTGGAATGAAAATCTTTAACGCAGCAGTAAAAGGCAGTCCAATATTTTGGTTAGCTACTGTTATTACTTCTGTTGTCGGAGCGTTTGCTTATTTCTTCTCTAGTACTGAAGACTTAACAGCAAGTACAGAAAACTTAAACGCTGCTTACGAACAGTTAACTGCTTCAATGGATAGAGTTAACGATAGACGTAAAGCGTTAGCAGATACTCAAATGAGAATCTTAAAAGCTACTGGAGCGAGTGAGGAAGAACTGAGAGCAACTAGACTTAAAAATCTTAAAGAAGATGAAAAGGCAAGGCTTGAAGATTTGGCTTTACAAAAAGCTGTACTAGAAGAAGGTAAGAAACTTTACAAAGAAGCTAAAGAAGCAGAAGACGATGAGGCTGCAAGAGCTGCAAAGGAAACAATAAAAACTGCCAGAGAAAAATACCATACTCTTAAAAATATGGAGGGGCAGTATAATGCATCTGTATTAGAAGAGATACAAGCAACCAATAAAAAAATTATAGCTCAAGCAGAAAAACAAGTTAAAAAAGCAGAACAAAGAGAAGCTGCAAGACTAGCTAAGTACAAAACATTCCTACAAGACAAAGAAGCTGCAAGAAAGCAAATAGAAGATTTAACAAACCAAGCTATACAAGATGAAACGGCTAGAGCTGAAGCAGTAGCGTTAACCAAAAGAGATAGAGATTTAGCAGCAGTAAAAGGAACAGAAGAACAAAAGGCAAAGCTACGAGAACTGATAGAACAAGACTATCAGAACACACTAACTAAGATAGCTGAAAAAGGTATTAAAGAACGTCAAAAGCTAGAAGAAGATGCAGCTAAAGTACTAGCAAAAGCGAAAGAAGATTTTGCAATGGAAGAGGAGAACCTTTCGGAGATAATACGTCAAGCTGGACAGACTGATAGACAAAACGAAATAGACGCATTAAACGACCATTACTTTAATCTAATAGAAACCGCTAAACAACACAATTTAGACGTTACAGCATTAGAGCAAGAACAAGCAGATAAACTAGCAGAAATAGATAAAAAAGCAGCAGACGAAAAGAAAGCAAATGAAAAAGAAGTTTTAGACGCTAAGTTATCTATGGCTTCTGATACTTTTGGAGCTTTGGGAGACCTAGCAACTGCATTCGCTAAAGATGATGAAAAGTCCGCAGAGAGAGCATTTAAAATAAATAAAGCTGTTGGAATTGCTCAAGCAGTAATAAGCACAGCTCAGGGTGTAATTAACGCCTATGCAAATCCAGTTGATGTAGCTTCTGGTGTAGCCTTTGGTAAGTCTGCAATTATTGCAGCTACTGGTGCAGCTCAAATTGCTACAATAGCCAAAAGCAAATTTCAAGGTGGTGGTGCTGCTTCGGCTGGAAGTAGTCCAAACGCTCCGAGTGGTACAGCTCCAAGTGCGTCATCACAACCAGCGAGTTTCAACGTAGTAGGTAATACTGGAGTGAATCAATTAGCTGAGACTTTAGGCAATCAAGGACAGCAACCTATACAAGCGTTTGTAGTAGGTTCTGAGGTTACAACTCAGCAGAGCTTAGATAGAAACAAAGTAGAAACAGCGACACTATAAAAAAAGGGTAGGAAACCACGCCTACCCTAATACCTAACCTTAAAGAAACTAAGGGAACATAAATAAATAAATTAAATTAAATTTTGCTCTCTATAGCAGACGCAAATATATAAAAAGAATTTAAAACAAAACAAAAAAAACTAGTTAAATAAATATGCAGACTATAGAACTATTTATCAAAGACGAAGACGAAGATGGAGTTTTCGCAATTTCGCTAGTAGAGAATCCAGCGATTATGGAAGACTTTATAGCACTATCTGAGGAAGACGCTAACAAGTTCACAGTAGAATTAAAAACTATTGATGAGGAGAGAAAGGTAGTAGTAGGATACGCTTTAATTCCAGACCTTGAAATACCTAGAGTGAAAGATGGTAAGCAGTTTAATATCATAATGTCAAAGGATACAGTAGCACAAGCGGCTGCACTTTACATGAAGAACTTAAACCTAAACAACGTAACAAGCGAACACGAGAAGCCAGTAAAAGACTGCTGTGTGATTGAGAGCTGGATAGTAGAAGACAAAGATAACGACAAGGCTAATATGTACGGACTTGAGCCTAAAGGTGGAGAGTGGGTAGTAATGATGTCTCTAAGCGATTCAGAGTACAGTAAAGCAAAAGATGGAACTTACAAAGGTTTTAGTATAGAGGCAATCTTTCAAGGATTTGAGGCTTTGCAAATGAATGAAGAGGTAGAGCTTGAATCATATAACGACTATCCACAAAGCGCAAAGAACAACGCTAAGAAAGTTTTAAAGTGGAGAGAAGAGTACGGAGATGAAGTACAAGGAATGACTAGAGTAGGCTGGACTCGTGCCAACCAATTAGCAAAGGGTGAGAATATTTCGAGAGACACAATCGCAAGAATGGCATCTTTTAAACGTCATCAAAAAAACGCTGAGGTAAGCGAAGAGTTCAAAGATACTCCATGGAAAGATAAAGGTAGAGTAGCTTGGCTTGGTTGGGGTGGAGCTTCTGGAGTTAACTGGGCTATTGATAAACTAAAGTCAATAGACAACAAGTCTGAGCTTAAAGACATAGTAGAACAGATTAAAAATATCATTGAATCTAAGTAGATGAGAAGAAAAAAGAAATACGCTACAAAGCTAACAGCTGAGGAGTACGAAAAGTTAACTGGACAGCGTATAGGTTCGCTAGTCAATCAAGGCGTTAGCAATGTTGTAAACGTTAATACTGAGCGTACTATTATAAACGTAAGCGGATAAAAATAAAACAAATCAATAATAAATAGTTATATAGTTAAATATCCAACAAATGAAAGAGCAAATAAACACAATTCTAAAAGCAGTAGGCTTGAAAGCTGAAGAGATTAAACTTGCTGAGGCTAAGTTGAAAGATGGAGTTACAATTATTGAAGCTACCCCAGACTTTGAAGCTGGTGCAGCAGTAATGGTTAAAACAGAAGACGAGCAACTTATCCCAGTTCCAGTATCTGGAGAAAATGAGGCTTACGAACTCGAAGATGGTAGAGCGTTCAAAGTAGCAGAAGAAGGAGTTATTTCTGAAATGGTAGAAGTTGAAGAAGAAGCAGAAGAGCCAACAGAAGAAGTAGCAGAAGAAGTTACAGAAGAACCAGCAGAGGAAGTTGAGGCTTCTGAGGAAGTACGCCCAGCTAAGTCTATCATTGAGTCAGTAGTTAAAGAGACTAAGTTCTCAAAAGAAAGCGCACTAATTGAAGTGTTGACTGCTGAAATTACAGAGCTAAAATCACAGCTCGAAGCGTCTACAAAAGTAGAAGAGGTAGAAGAAGAGGTGACAGAGGAAGTAGAGCTTTCAGAGGTTAAGCCTATCGCTCACAATCCAGAGCCAAAAGCAGAAGTAAAACTACACACTTTCGGAAACAAAAGAAAGAGAGGTACTACTGATTCTGTAATGAGCAAAATAGCAAAATTGAATAAATAATAATTTTTTTAATAAACAACAAAAATGGCAACAACAACAAACATTACAACTACATACGCTGGAGAAAAAGCAGCTGGATATGTAGCAGCAGCACTATTGAGTGCTAACACTATCGAGAACGGTGGTATTACAGTAAAACCAAATGTAAAGTTTAAAGAAGTATTGAAAAGAGTATCTACTGACGATTTGTTAGCAGATGGTTCTTGTGACTTCTCAGCAACTTCTACACTTACTTTGGACGAGAAGATTCTTGAGCCAGAAACTTTCCAAGTTAACTTGCAACTTTGTAAAGCAGATTTTCGTTCAGATTGGGATGCAATCGAAATGGGATATTCTGCATTCGATGAGCTTCCAGCATCTTTCGCTGATTTCTTAATCGGACATGTAGCAGCTAAAGTAGCTGGTAAGATGGAACAAAACATCTGGTCAGGAGACGAAAACAACTCGGGAGAATTCGACGGATTCGAGGTATTATTAGCAGCAGACGCTGAGCTTCCAGCTGCACAGCAAATCGCAGCAATCGCTGGAGGAGTTGACGCTGGTAACGTAGTTGCAGAGCTTGGAAAAGTAGTAGACGCAATTCCTACACGTTTGTACGGAGAAGAAGGACTTACTCTTTACGTTTCTTCTAACGTTTACAGAGCTTACGTACGTTCACTTGGTGGATTCGGAGCTAACGGACTTGGAGCTGCTGGTGTTAACGCACAAGGTAACAACCAAATGTTCGGAGATTTGATGTTCGATGGTATTCCATTGTTCATGTGTAACGGAATGTCTGACGACACAGCTATCTGTACAACTAAAGATAACTTGTACTTCGGTACTGGTTTAGCTTCTGACTCACAAGAACAAGAAGTGAAGGTTTTGGACATGAGCGATTTGGATGGTTCACAAAATGTACGTGTAATCATGAGAATGACTGCTGGAGTTCAGTACGCTTTCGCTGGTGACGTTGTAACTTACGGAATCTAAGAATTAATTATTAACCAATAAGAAAAGGGGAGGTAAAATGCCTTCCCTTTTTTTTATATAAAACTTTAAAAATATGTCATGCGACTTATCATTAGGCAGAATAGAGCCTTGTAAAGATGTAGTAGGCGGATTGGATGCCGTTTACTTTATCAATTTTGACGATGCTCCAGTAGAAGATATTGAGTATAACGCAACTAATACAGACGTCATAGAAAAATTAAATAGTACACCTAGTACTATTAACGCTTACAAGTACGAGCTAAAAGGTACTTCATCTTTCGAGCAAACTATTACAAGCTCAAGAGATAACG